>Ga0228535_1000241_pt1 | contig 177520 bp, 152 predicted proteins | sample SJ1metagenome_FD_168457 | JGI IMG/M metagenome (GOLD analysis project Ga0228535, IMG submission 168457) | Enriched culture of PCE-dechlorinating microbial communities from Ithaca, New York, USA - SJ1 | ecosystem: Engineered > Modeled > Simulated communities (microbial... > Unclassified... | reverse complement strand
CTTTTTCTTTTTAATCTGAAGTTTGTGCGTCCCCTGATGGATACGAGCAACATCGGTAGCGGTCAGTTTGTCTCCCCGGTAGCCTTTTGTGCTACCGCAACTTGTGGATAGTGCAAGACACGCGGCATGACTCCGGTGAATAAAAATGTTCTTGTTTTCATTGGATAATTTTTTGTTTTTTGATTGAAAAATTGAATTGGATTGGAACAGCTACCCCGCCGCCGCAGGATAGCTGTTGGGTTTGCTTGTTGTAGTTTGAAACTACTTGTTTCTTTAATTCGAATATAGAATATTTCTTACAATATCAGCACTAAAAAAGTGAAAAAATAGACCCATTAATAAAAACGCAATGGATATTATTTTTGAAATCTTCTGACTGTAAATCATTGGTTTATTTTTCAATATATCTTTTCTTTTCTCTTTCCTGAAAGAATAATGCATCAAAAAGATTATTACGATTAAAATTCCTAATCTTACGTACTTGTTCAAACAGATAGAAAAAATCGAAGTAAGTATTATATCAACTATCCCATTTATAATAAGATAGCTAATAAAGCTTAAGGATAATATAGTCGTTAAGTGAGGATCTTTATCTTTCCAAATATTCTTATAAAATAAATAGTAATAGTAATACAACACCTTTATCATGGTTTATAATTTTGATAAAAATAATTCCATTTCCATTCATTTAAAGAAAACGGCTAGTCATATCTTCGCCCCATCCTTTTGTTTTGGACAAAAAATGAATAAAATACGAAATAACAGGAATTTCAGTTCTCTTTTCAAAAGAAATACCCCACCGAAACGCTTGCCGTCCACATCTGCGTGGTGGGTTTCAGGGAGCCGCCGCCTACCATGTATCCGAATGCTGCCATGTTGTTAAGCACATGCCTGAAACCAACTCCAACCGTTATTTTATCCATAATTTCCGCGCCGATTTCGGCTGCCAGGCCCACATTCCAACGTTGCTGCATGTACACGTTGCTTTCTTCCGTATCCAGAATGCGAATTTTGGGCTCAAACAAACTCCATTTCACTTTCATGGATTCTTGTTCATAAGATGTCCTCACGTGCTGATTGGCAGTTGGTGCAAACGTGGCAAAACCACCACCCATAACATAAAGCTTGGCGTTTGGAGATACGGCGAACTTGGTTTTCAAATACAAGGGCAGTTGAAACGTGTGCATGTCCACGTACCCTTCCAGGGAAGCTCCGTCGGGAACTTCCAACCCTTGCATGTATTTTTCGGAGTCAATGGCAGCACCGCTGTAAAAATACATCAATTCGGAGTGTAACCCGAAATGAGCGCCGAACATGTATTCCGCCATAAATCCGGCATGTATGCCCATGCGCGACTTGTAAATTTCCAATTCCACACCGCCCATATTCATATTGATGTTCGAAATATTTCCGCCCCCTTTTACTCCGGTGCGGAATTGTGCGAACGATGGCGCTACAATCAGAAGTAGCACCACAAAATGGATGATTCTTTTTTTCATGATTTAAAGCGCTGGATTACCACGAACGGAAACTGATAAACGCGGTAACCATCAGGTTAGACACACTGATTTTTTCATCGGAACTAAGCTGCAAGTTCTGCCCTTCAACGTTTATGGCATCGATTGTCCCCAGCACATACGACAACTTAAGCCCGAGGCCCGTTTTACTGCTCACTTTGTATTCGCCAGCTATCCCGGCGTTTATACCGATGGTTGTTTTACTGCCGTTCAGGTTCACTCCGTTCAGGTTCATATCGCTGTTGAAGAAAAGCGGGCCGACACCAATATTGGTTACCAGTAAAAACTTCTCCGATTCGTTGCGTCCGACGAACGAAGGCCCTACGTAAAGAAAACTTTGCGTTTCCTTGTAATTCGCGCTTTGGCCTAATTCGGGAATGGTAACATTGTCGCCCGATGTGCCTGCCGAATAATAATTGGTGTTCAAGCCCAATCCCCAGCTTTCTTTGAAGAAGTATTGGGCATCCGCATCAACGGTGAAACCGTGACGCAGTTGGTTATTCATGTCATCCAGTTGGGAGTTGCCGGTTTTCTCCACTTTCCCCAATCGAAAAGCATAGCCGCCGCCAATGGCAAAGCGGAAATCCTTGTAGTTTTGCGGGGCCTGATATTCTACCTGATACGATGTCGCCTGCTGTGCAGTTGCAGGTGAAATGGCCGACGTGCAGATAATGGCGGCCGTGAGTGCGATAAAATAAATTCGTTTCATAAAATGGATATCTCTTTAAAAGGGTTTATAAATACAAAGAAATCTCAAAAAAAGAAATGTTGCTAATTTATTGAGAAGAATTTCTAAAACTTGACGGTTTTTATTAATTAATACACTAATTAACAATATATTACACAGGATATTACTTGACGGTTATTTTTCAAATTATGTGTTGGAAAAACCTTTCTGCTCAAAGAGAGAGGTGCTCATATTTAAACTTAATAGTTTGTTTTTCAATTGATTTTTTCGTGAACGTATGCTTTCGGGAGTTGTTCTGAAAACTGTTGCTAAATTTTTATTAGAAACGCCGCAATAAATTAAATAAAGCATCAAAAATTCGGATTTGTTTACTTTGTTATCAAGTGAAATCCCGGTCAATTCACAAAACTTGGAATCAGATATGGTTTTTGCAAAATCGTTTACCAAATTTTTATTCATGGAAGCGCGAACGTCATCGACAAAATTAGCAAAATCGGGTTTTGCTTTTCGTGCTTTATCTGCCAACGACTGGAGTTGTTTTTCCAACGAAAAAAATTGTCCAAGCATCATGTTATATACTATCATCGTCAGTTGTTGCTTTTCAACTTCTATGCGTAATATACCTGCTCTTGCTTCGACAAGTTCTTTATCCATTTCGGTTTTCCTTTTTTCTTCCTTCAGGCTTCTCTTTTCCTGTTGCATTTTAATCCTGCGGGCTCGAACATAAAATAATGAAACAACAATAAGAATAACCAAACAAAGTATGATAATAATCGCGATCCTTGTTTTTGCCTCTGCTTGCAGCGCCTTATTTTCAGCCCGGCTCAAATCGTATTGTTTCTCTAATTTCAATATATGCTTATCTGTTTCTTTCTCAATTGTCTTTTCTCGGATTAAAGCTGCTTGTTTTCGATAATTATTTGCCGTATGATAATCACCACTAATTTCTGCTATATCGGCAACATTCTCATACAATAGATAATTCAGTTGATATGTAGTGTCGGAGATATGTTCAATGGCTTTCAATGCGTAAACAGCGGCGCTATCAAGCTGATTCATATCTTTATATTGGTCTGATATAGAATAATACAAGCGAAAGATTTCCGGCTTTTCTTTAATATGCGGAGCCAGTTTTATCTGCTCTTTTTCCTTTTCCAATGATTTTTCATGCATATTTTGTGTGTCATAATAAACGGATTGCGCGTTCAAAAGAAAATATTCCTCATCAATGCTTTTGGAGTTTATCATTTCTAATGAATCTAAATATTTTTTTCCCTCATTAAATTTTTCCTGTTCCATGCTGTTCCAAAACATTGCCATATGGCTGTCGAAAGAGTGTGCAAAATTCTTTTCTCTTTTAGAAAATTGCGATGCTTTTTTGAAATATCCCGATGCGAAGGAAAAATTCTTATTTTCGTGATGTACTTTTCCCAGGAAAAAATTAAGTAAATACCCAACAGATGGATTTTGATTATCCAGATTATTAAAAATTATTTCAGCCTCTTTAAGCGGAATGAGGGCTGTGCTATCAATTATACCCATCCGGATCCTGACTATGCCCATATAGACAAGTGAGCGAATATGTAAATTACTCGATTTAGCATGATTCCGGTAATAGTTTTCGGTTTCTCTTATCAATGAATCGGATGTAAATTCTGCATACGTTTTGTCGTCGGAAATGGTTTTTAGCAATCCGCAATAAGCATTGTTCTCGTTTGACAATATAGCAGGGTTGAGTGTTTGAAGGCTATCACGGACAGCCTCAGGATTTGCTTCGAGCATGGCATCCCACTGCTGCAACCGGACATTTAAGAATAAGTCCGGTTTTGAACCGCACCTGACAAACAATAGAAATAGCAACACGCATATCAGATTATTATTTTGCATTTTGTTTCAACGAGAAATAAGGGTAATTTTACTCTGCAAAAGTATAAAAATAATCTTCTATAACCGGATTTTATTGAGATAATATTGCTTCATACCGCTTTAAGGCCGATTTGTTTGAATTAACCATTGACTACAAGTAAAAAAGACCTGAAAAAACAAAGTTTTGCAGTTTGTTCCCTTTTTCTTAATTTTGTCACAGGAAACAATCCTGAAGGGAAAGATCATCAAATAAATAAAAGTCTTTAATGGCAAAAATCTGGAACAAAGGCTTCGATGCCGACAAAACCGTGGAGAACTTCACAGTGGGAAAAGATCGTGAATTTGATTTACGGCTGGCAAAATACGACATCATCGGTTCGATGGCGCACATAAAAATGTTGGTCAAAATCGGATTGTTGGATAAAGCCGAAGAAGAAACGTTACGCGCAGAATTGCAAAAGATCCTCGCCGAAGTGGAAACAGGGAACTTCAATCTCAGTGCCGACGCCGAAGATATCCACTCACAAATTGAAGCCATACTCACCGAAACTCTCGGTGAAACAGGGAAGAAAATCCATTCGGGACGTTCACGAAACGATCAGGTATTGGTGGATCTGAAACTTTTCTTCAAAGACGAAATCCGAAAAATTAAAGCGGGCGCCTGGCAGCTTTTCGAGCTGTTGCAATCACTGAGCGAAGAACACAAATCGGTTCTGCTGCCCGGATATACGCACGGGCAAATAGCGATGCCTTCGTCTTTTGGACTGTGGTTCGGCGCATACGCCGAAACGCTCGTGGATGATATGCACACGCTGGTCGCAGCGTGGCGGGTAGCCAATCAAAATCCGCTCGGCTCTGCTGCCGGATACGGCAGTTCGTTCCCGCTCGACCGGGAGATGACCACACGTGAACTCGATTTCGAAACCCTGAACTACAACGTGGTTGCCGCACAGATGGGGCGGGGAAAAACAGAACGGATCCTGGCTTTCAGCATGGCGTCGTTCGCATCAACGCTCAATAAACTGGCTGCCGATAACTGCATGTACTTATCGGGGAATTATGGTTTTATCTCTTATCCCGATAACCTGACAACCGGATCGAGCATTATGCCTCACAAGAAAAACCCGGATGTCTGGGAACTTATCCGCGCACACAGCAACCGGCTGCAAAGCCTTCCCAACGAAATCGCCCTGATGACCGCCAACCTGCCTCACGGCTATCACCGCGATTTCCAACTGCTGAAAGAGACTCTTTTTCCTGCGCTTGAAACGCTGGGCACCCTGTTCGAAATGACCTATTTCATGCTTTCGCACGTTTCCGTAAACAACCACATTCTCGACGATGAAAAATACAGATACCTCTTCACGGTGGAAAAGGTGAACGAACTCGTTCTGCAAGGTATTCCGTTTCGTGAAGCTTACCAACAAATCGGGCACGAAGTGCAGGAAGGGACCTTTACTTTCGAATCGACTCTCCACCACACGCACGCGGGAAGTATGGGAAATTTATGTACGGAGGAGATTCGAACAAAAATGAAAAACGTAATGAAAGGGATCGGTTGATTTTCTACTTACTATTTGTAAGCTTCGTATCGCTTTTTTTACTACTTTTGCAGAAGACTAATTTCAAATTGAAACGAATAAGGTAAATCAATCGACATACAAAATCTATGAACTTAATCAACGAAATTATCGAACGCGCAAAAGCCGATAAACAGAGAATTGTCCTCCCCGAAGGTACGGAAACCCGCACTCTCCAAGCTGCAGACCAACTCATCCGGGATGAAGTAGCAGAAATAATTCTCCTCGGGAACTCGCAAAAAATTAACATATTGGCTGATCAGCTCGAGCTGAAAAATATCAGGAAAGCCATTATTATCGATCCTAAAAACCACGGTAAAAAACAAACATACACAGACCTGCTGGTGGAACTCCGGCAATCGAAAGGGATGACACCCGAAAAAGCAGCCGTTTTAGTGGAAGATCCGCTCTATCTGGCATGCCTGATGATTAAAAATGGGGATGCGGATGGCGAAATTGCCGGTGCACAAAATACCACAGGCGATGTACTCCGTCCCGCCTTGCAGATCATCAAAACATCGCCGGGGGTAAGCGTGGTGTCCGGAGCATTTATTATGTTCACAAAAACACCGCAATACGGGAAAGACGGTATTCTTATCTTTGCCGATTGCGCCGTGATGCCTAACCCCACAGCAGAGGAACTGGCATCAATTGCCATAGCGTCGGCACAAACGGCACGTGGTATTGTCGGGATTGAACCGCGTGTGGCGATGTTGAGCTTTTCCACCAAAGGCAGTGCCCGGCACGAAATGGTTGACAAAGTAGCGGAAGCTACCCGCATAGCCAAAGAGATGGCCCCCGATTTGCTTATCGACGGCGAGCTGCAGGCCGATGCGGCACTGGTTCCGTCCGTTGGTGCAGGCAAAGCTCCCGGAAGCGCCATTGCAGGACAAGCCAACGTGTTGGTCTTCCCTTCGTTGGAAGCCGGAAATATCGGATATAAACTCGTCCAGCGGTTAGGTGATGCCGAAGCGGTTGGCCCCATCTTGCAAGGGATGGCAGCCCCCGTAAACGATTTGTCGCGTGGTTGCTCAGTCGACGATATTTACAGAATGGTTGCCATAGCCGCCAATCAGGCTATTGCGGTAAAATCAAAAAAGTAGAAATCAAAAAACAATAAGATAATGAGTGAGTTAATCATTGAACCCATAGAGAAGTACGGCCTCAACATAAGCCACGAGAAGAAAGCACTGTTTTCGAGAGTGGGTGTCGTAGGAGCCGGAAAAGAGGGGCGGACCATTATCAGCCTGACGGCTTCGGCAGGGATGGATGTGGTCTTTATGGATGAATCGCAGGAACGTATCGACTTCGTTTTTGAAGAGCTGAACAGAGTAATGGACCAGAAAATCAGCAAATGGGGTTTGACACAATCGGAAAAGAAGGTGATCATGAACCGGATTACTCCCACATTGAGTTACGATGATTTTGCAGGATGCGACCTGGTCATTGAGTGTACCCGGTATTCTGAATCGGGGCGTCGCAGCACTCCGATTCGAAAAAATATCTTCAAAATACTGGACGATTCCTTAGAGCCCGATGCCATAATCGCCACCAACGGCCCTACCGTTATTATCAGTGAGCTGGCGGCCGATCTTGTTCATAAAGAGCGCTGCGTCAGCCTCTATTTTCCCGTTTCTCATCCCGACGCAAGAATTCTCGAAATAGTAAAGGGGATGTACACCTCGGAAGAGGTATATAATAAAATGGAAATCTTCGCTCAGCTCATCAATTATCGTCCCCACCGGATAAATGAGAGCAACGGCAACGTAAGTATCCGCTTGTTGACAACAATGCTCAATGAAGCCTGCCAGATGTTGCTGGAAAGAGTAAGCAGCATGGAGAGTATTGAAGAGACGTTTACCATCATCTACGGGCAGCGGTACGGTGTTTTCAGATTAGCGGATATTATTGGCATCGAACGTATTGTTACCATAATGGAAGCCATGTTTAACGATTTTGGAGAAAAACATTACAAACCCAATCCGCTGTTGTGGAAACTTTATCGTTCCAATCAGCTGGGTATCCGGACAGGCAAGGGATTTTACATTTACGATGAGAACGGGAATGTAATTTCCGAAAACAGATCGTTGTTTAATTGAGAGAAATCAGGATTCAGAAATCAGAAGTTGTTGAAATGAAGATATTGGTATTAAATTGCGGAAGTTCTTCCATAAAATACAAGCTTTTCGATATGAAAAGCAACGGGGTAATTGCACAAGGCGGTGTTGAAAAGATCGGAATGAAAGGTTCATTTCTGAAACTCACGCTTCCCGGTGGACAAAAAGTGCAGCTCGAAGGAGAAATCCTGGAGCATCGTGCAGGAATTGAATACATCTTCGGTGTCTTGTTGAGCGAGAAGTACGGATGCATCCGGTCACTCGATGAAATTGACGCCGTCGGGCACCGTGTGGTACACGGTGGGGAACGTTTCAACACCAGCGTGCTCATCACCGAAGAAGTTATAGAGATGCTGAAAGAGTGTATAGAGTTGGCTCCTTTACATAATCCCCCTAATCTCAAAGGTATTTATGCCATTCAGGAACTATTGCCCCATACGCCGCAAGTGAGTGTTTTTGATACGGCATTCCATCAAACCATGCCCGATTACGCTTATGTTTACGGATTACCATACTCGCTTTACGAAAAATACGGCATCCGCAGGTACGGATTTCACGGAACGAGCCACCGGTATGTCTCCAAAAGAGCCTGCGAATTCCTGAATGTCCCTTACGAATCTCAACGCATCATCACCGCTCACATTGGTAACGGGGTTTCCATCACGGCTATAAAAAACGGCAAATCAATGGATACGAGTATGGGAATGACGCCTGTCGAAGGGCTTATGATGGGTACCCGCTCAGGCGACCTGGATCCCGGGGTTATCTCCTACATTATGGAAAAAGAACACATGAGCGCTTCAGGCATGTCCACCCTGCTGAACAAGTTTTCAGGCGTCTTAGGCGTTTCAGGGCTCTCGTCGGATATGCGCGAGATCAATGCCGGGATAAAAGAGAACAACCCGAGAGCGATTCTGGCGCTGAAGACGTACGACTACCGCATTAAAAAATACATAGGCGCATACAGTGCTGTTTTAGGCGGCGTGGATATTCTGGTATTTACGGGCGGCGTAGGTGAAAATCAGTGGACTACCCGAAGCGCTGTTTGTAAAGACATGGAGTACATGGGTATTGAGCTCGATGAAGAACTCAACAGATCGGCCCGAGCAAAAGAAGTGGTGATCAGCAAACCCACGTCGAAAGTGAAAGTGCTCATCATCCCTACCGACGAAGAATTAACCATTGCCAAGGATACCATGAAAATATTAGAGAAATAAATTCAACAAAACACAAAAAAATGAGTACCTGAAATATTAAAAATCCGCTCCCGATCATTGGGGGCGGACGTCAGTGAGATAGCCAATAGTTTTCCGCTATTGCCGTTTACGTGTCGATAGTATCAATAGTGACGATAATCGCTCAAAGGCTGTTTTCCGACAAAATTCTCTTAACTGGTAATATAAAACGTTCCAGAAGTGAAATATCCTCCGTAACAATATCCGCCTGTCCCTGCATGCTGGGCAGGTAAGGCAGTCCTTTTTTATAAGTCGTAACGAGTTGGTTGGGTAATTGTATTTCCACAGTATAATAAATAACTTCCGCGGTTTGAACAGGAACTAATGAAATATTGCCCACCACACCCTGAAGAATGCCATATTCATTTTCAGGAAAATTGAGCAAGCGGATATTGACTCTTTGTCCTGTTTTCACTTTTCCTGAATGGGCAATCGGAAGCTGAGCTTTGCCAATCACCGGGGAATCATCGTTCGGAACGATTGTGAAAATTTCTTCTCCTGTCGATACATTCTGATTCTCAGCCCAGTAGTTGGTAAACGTAATTGTGCCGTCTACCGGCGCACACAACACATAATTCAACTCCCATTCCCGTATTCCAATCCTCAATTGCGAAACTATCGATTGAAGTTGTGTTTGTAAACCGTTTAGTTTCTCGGTATCCTGTTGGCCGGTATCCAGCAGGGATTCTTTCAATTGCCCAATCTGTATTTGCAGGCTATTCAGATCAGAACGCATTGTTTCGCGGGAAAGCAGACTTTGCAGGTAGTCATTTTTGGATATTTCCAGTGCTTCGTCGGATATTACTTCTTTGATATTCAGCAGAGAATCGCGATGATATTGTTTCTTGGCAAGGATAAACTGTTCGTCTGTAATCCGTTGCCGGGAGAGCAATAAATTGTATTGTTTTTCGTATTGGACAATCCGTTCCAGTGTCATTGTTATTTTTTGCGGGTAGTACATTAACCGCCTGTATTCGGAGTATTCAAATAAAACGGTGTAGAAAGTGGAAAAAATCGCCTGTAAAGCGCCGAGTTGCAAGTTTTTATTATCCAACAGGGAGTCTACACCTCCGTCATAGTAAGAGGAAAGTTCAAAACAATCCAGAAACCGTTTCAATTTCAAAACATCTTCAGTACTTGCCGGATTGTCGATAACTGCAAGATAATCTCCACTTCTCACTTTCCGATTATCCTCTGTTAACAACTCCTTCAACTTTCCGGATGATCGTGCTACAATGGAAGCCGGTGGCGTTGTCCCGGTTAATATTATCGGTGCCGGAATAACGTCGGGGTATTTGAAAATCGCGCCCTGATCGACCACAGCGTTAGGAATGGGAAAATGAGCGCGAAGATGCTGCCGATGATCATCCCGAAAACGATTTGGGCGTACTGCGATTTGTAAGGAATCAGGTAGCGGAAGTAAAAACCAAGGTTTTTTTTTCTGTTTATCGCGGTCGTCTTCGTAGTTGTAGAAATCAGGCGAAGGCGATAACAGAAGAGCCGTCCCGATATCCTTCCCGTTGGTTTTACCGCTGTACCAGCAACGGGTAAATTCCCCGGAGTCCATGACATATTTTTGGCCGGCTGGGTCGGCAATGAAAAATTGAAAATTAGGAGTTGAGAGATGAGAATCACTATTGGCTTTTCCGAGTAGTTTTTGTACTCTTGAACTTTTGCCCTTAATTTTATAGAGTACAACGAAATGGTTTTGGTTATAGTGCAGGATACAAGGTAAAGGGATGTCGTTAACTAACTGTTCCAAGGTAACACGCACCCCTTGAGTATGCATTCCAATACTTTCGGCGGCGTCGCTGATACCGAGCATACTTACCCCTTCACGGGTTATGAAACTGAGATCGCGCAGGGTTTGCAGGGTGTAGCTGCGGCCGTAGTATTTGGCGATCATGCGTAGGCAGGACGGACCGCAGTCCATCGAGTCTAATTGGAGGTAATGGGGAAAAGAAGACATTTATTATTCGTTTGTATCTCCGTCAAACATCATGTTATGGAAATCAAAGGTTACGTTCCTGAATTTTTTCATAAATTCTAAAGTCAGAAAACCTTCTTTCTGAAAGGAAAAGGGAATGGAATAAGAATCTGAATCCGGATCTATGATAATTGCTTCTTTATGCAAATCCATCCGGTTACCGTTTATCGACAGAATAAAAGATGCCGGTTTAGTCAAAGTCGGAGATGACGACACTTCACCTTCAGAGCACAATTTAGGCAAACTTTCATTTTCATCGGGAGATAGGGTAGGAAATTTATCTTTATGAACCTGATAAAACTGGTTGGTTAAAACAACTGCCGTCTTCCCCAAATTAGCCCCAGTATCGAAGAAAGCGGAGAAATCTATATCGTTAATCGTGGATTTCAGATATAAATAATTGGATTCTACGTACATGTTATTATTCTCGTTTTCAGGATCTTTTCGGTTCAGGGAAATAACCATTTCATTTTTCGGAAAATTAAACTGGATATGATTCAACATTTGTATAACGGGCATGCCCATAATTATTTGCATTTGATCAAATATGGAATCCGCCTTTGCTTTCTTTTCCTTGTCCATGAGAATGGAATCAGGAGTAAATTCTTTCATCAATTCTTGTTCGAACACAAACACAGGTACATTTTTTATCAGCAGGGACCCAATCCGGATGGAATCGATCCATCCGTTAGCCGAACTCCTTTCTACTCCGTTCATCATATTCATGCCATATGCTTCCTTAATTTTTATTCCTGCCTTATCGGCATTTTTTTTATCAGTTAGAAAAGGAAGGGAACTTCCGGTATCGAATACCGTTTGCAGAGGAGACCCATTGTACTTTGCCTCAAAGAGGAGAAGGGGTTCTGTTTTGACAGGAATGTGAACATCTTCCGTTTTGGAGTCGTTGTGTATTTCTAATTGGGAAATGGGATAGCTATTTTTCAACCTAGTAAGTTCTTCCAGCATTTTCTCAATTTTTTCATTTCGTTTCAAGAAAAACGACTCCAGTATCTCCACCATTTTCAGTCCATTCACGTAATCTCCCGCATCAAAATAAAGAGACGGCAAAAAAAATACGAGGTCGTCGTCAAATACGCTCCCATAATATTTTTCCATGAATAAAGGCAATTGCAGGAAAACGCTATCTGATTTATTTAGGTATATATCCGTAAAAAGTTTGTACGAATCTACAGTAAAAGGATGGAGGAGATTGTCTTTATGTTTGTCATAATATTCAATCGCCTCTTTGATTCGCTTCCCATATAGCAGATCGACTAATTCCTGCTCGTTATTTCCCGTTTGAGCCGGGAGTGTTAGCGAGCCGAAAACAATAAACAAAAATAAGATAACAGGATGTTTCATATTATTTCTTTCTAACAAATTAATTAATAGTTTTTTGTTCACAAAGATACTAATGCGTTAATTTTTTATTAACGCATTAGTATATCAAAAAAACAATTCTACTAAATCACCTTCTTTTAGGATAAATATCGCTAAAACGAATAAGTAATACCTACTCCTGTAGGATTTATCCTATAGGGAGGTGGTGTAGTCATAGGAGGAATTGAAAAGTTCACCGTTGGCGGTAGACTAATGGAAGGAGTGGGAGTAATAGGAGGAATACCGCCATATAATTTAGCTTTCTCCTTGCTTGAAAGAGTATCCAATCTTTCCAATGAAATTTTTCGCAACTGTTTCATACCATAAAATTAGAAAATTAAAAAATTAAAATACAAACTCTGGACACTATCCCAATAAGTGTGTAAGTAGTAATTGAAGGGTCTTCTTTATAGTCGTACCCTATCCGCAAAGATAACTAAAAATTGGTTTAAAATTAGCCCCCAGTTCCTCACCGGCATCGTCCATTTCCTGGTTTAGGTTGATCCCCATGGCTGAGCTTAGCTCCCCGATAGTACACAAATTATTCACAACCAAACTGGCCAAGGTATGCCGGTAGCTCGCTTTGTCATCCTCCTTGTGGCAATAGACAAGGCTGCCGCTATGAATATATACACACAAAGCCGTCTTGTTTACGGAATCCGACGATATGATTGATCAGTTGTGTGTCGCTTGGAAATAAAGGTAACTTCAAAATTCCAAAGTTACGATTTTTTTGTTTAGATTATCATATTACTAAACATGTGATTTACAATAGGAAAGATCAGGAATTCTGAAGTTAAACAAAAGTTTCAAGTCATTCCTCATGGAAACATTAATTTTATATATTGTCATACCTGGAAGAATTAATTCCTTTCAATTAGGAAAATATCGAGAGAATCAATTATGTATAAGATATGACTTTGGGGTTGCAGCAACAGTTATCATGCCCGAAACACTCAAAAAACGTCGCCAGAGGAGAATTCTCCAACCGGCGGCGTTTTTACTCAGGAAATTTTAGTAGAATTCAAAGAGTAGAGTTTATCTGTTCGAAGCATAAGCTTGTCGGATTCAGGTTCCCTGGACAAAATTACGATAGTATGAAGGCGTAACCCCGGTATGTCTTTTAAATGTACGGGAAAAATAGGCCAGATCTATAAAACCGCAGTTTTTTGCAATTTCACCGATATTTTTATCAAAACGGACCAGTTGTTTTTTTGCATGATTGACTTTCAACTGAATGATGTAAGCATTGGTTGAATATCCTGTAGCCTTATTGATTTTTCTGTTAAGCTGTGACACGCTCATATTTAATTCTTTTGCTATTGAACCGGGTGACAGGCTGGGATCAGATATATTTTGGTTGATAATATCGGTAACCTTTTGAAGAAAAAACATATTTACCCGCATTGTCCTTGATTCATTTTTGAGAGCTGTTTTCATGTTTTCATCTTTTTTTGTTTTATTATGTGAACAAGTATTACAAACAGATGCTCATTATCGGTCAGAACGAGTGAATTCTCCATGAACTTTCTCTCTCAACCAAATTCGAAGGCACCATTAGTTGTATGAAGAAAAATAAAAGGGCCTTGAAAAGTATCCGACAATAGAATATTGCGCATGTTAAACATTAATATTTTTCAAAAAGATACACCGAAAGCCCTTTTAGTAACAATGCATCCATACTGACACAAAAATAACTCGTCAAAAATGAAAATGTTAGGATTATATATACAAAATTTTGGACTCAGCAAGCATTAACATTTCTCCATTTGTATTCCACACGCACAAACGACATAATAACTAATTTATAAACAAATAATTATGCACTTAAAATAAGAATAAAGCTTTTTTTTGAATAACTGCTGATAAGTTGCAGGAGGGGCAAATACTATTGTATAAAGAAATCTTCTTTTTCTTCCTCTACTGTAATAAAAAAATCAAAATTGATTTCCGGAATATTTTTATCTGTCTCAAACTTAACTATCTTGAACTTAGGATAATGTTTTACTATTTTTATTCCTGAGTTTACTAATTTTGTTTCGACCTCTTTAAAAGAGATACCACCTTGTATGACTCCAAAGTACGTTTTCATATTCTTGTCAACGGATAACCTGAATCAACCCTTTCCCGATATCCCTGTATTTAAGACTTTCAATCGGTTTTGCCTTACTTTCAAGCAGCTCCCAGATCTCCCGGGCATTCAAGCCGGGGAACTGCTCCATATAAAGAGCCGCCAAACCCGAAACATGGGGAGTTGCCATGCTCGTTCCGCTCAATAATGCATAATCTCCCGAATTTCCGCTTTTCTTCGGATAAGAACTCAGCACATCCACACCGGGAGCACAAACGTTGATATTACCTCCTGTGGCTGCATTGATTCCGGCATTCGAAAATCGGGCAATCCGCATCTGATTGTCGATAGCCGCAACAGCCATTATTGACAGGGAGTTTGCCGGTGCAGAAACCGGAGCGGGCAGTTCAGGCCTTTTACTTTCGTTCCCTGCCGCGGCGATAATCAGGCAGTTGTTATCCAAGGCCCTGTTCCCGACAGTCTCGAAAAGGACGGAAGGCTTCTCGTTCAGCTTTACGGGAGATGCCAACGAGAGGGAAACTATCCGGAACTTTTTGGTAATTGCCCAATCAATAGCATCAATGATGCTGCTGGTTGTTCCCTTTCCGCTGTTGGCAAGTACTTTCCCGATTTTCAGATTACAGTCATTTGCAATGCCGTAGCGTTTGCCGGTATCGCTTCTTACATTCCCGCAGGCGATGCCGGCACAATGTGTCCCGTGTCCGTTAGGGTCTTTATCCCACTCTTCACCTTCGATGAAAGATTTTCCTTCGATGGTCCTGCCTGCAAAATCGGGATGCAAAACGTCGAAACCCGTATCCAGAATACAAACATCAATCCCTTTGCCCGAGAACTGCGTATCTCCTATTCCAATAGCCTTCAGCCCCCATTCCAGGTCCGTTACAACTGGTTTCGGAATGGGTTTCTTCTGCATGAAATTTTCCAGTTCCAGAATTTTATTTTTCAATTGATCAACGCTTGCCTTCAGGTCGTTAATTAGAGTAATTTCATCGGCAGGAAAAAACTCCCTCTCTTTTTCAAAATAAACAACAGGGCTCTTACTGTCGGCGACCGACCGGGTTAACTGTTCCTCATCCACATCATCCACCACAACCACTCCCAGATTTTTGTAGAGAACGGCATTATTGTTATCGATAATGTTGAACGATCGGTTGTCTTTCGATAAATACTCCGATGATGTAACACTTACAGAAAATCCTTTTTCCACATTCCTGATCGATTTTTCATTCTGATTGTCCAGCAAAACGATATACCTGTTCTTTGCCATAATTTTATTTTATTGAGCGATGATTTTACAAACGATTTTTTCGATAAGCAGGTTAATATCTTCCGGTATTAGATTCGTGAGCAGTTTTTTATTTATTACGGATATAGAACCGTTTTGAGACAGAAGATAGTTCCAGGAAGCATCGATCCTGGGAATAGAATCCAGGCCTTTCAGTTTTTCATCCGATAAAATTCCCTGTTGACAAAGGTTTAGAATTAAATTGGTGAGGAGCTCTTCTCCTTCCTCGAGTTTTGAGATTTCTTTTTTATAAATTTCCTGCAGCAACAAGTCAAGATGTTCAATCCCATTATAAGAAAATCCCCACCATAATTCTCCTTTTCCGGTATTTATCTTTTCCATTTTTGAAGGATTAAAGCCTCTTTTTACCGTTTGGAGCATGCTTCTTATCCTAAGGACTTCCGACTCCCTGGCGCTTTCGCCTCTATTTTCGAAATAATCAGATAATTTAATCAGGAAAGCATTAAACCGACATTCAAAATCAAATGATTTCCCGGCAAATAACTTTTGAATCTGATTGAATTCTGCAAAAAGACCATCTATAACTTTTACTTTATTATGGATAAACTCTTTCATCTATTCAAAAATGATTTCTTCGATGGTTTGGCCATTATTATCCTTAAACGTTTTAATCCGTAAACCCTCTTCTTCCATCTCAATATGGAGATTAATAAACAACTTGTCTTTATCCTCTGCTCCGGACGTTTTCGGGTCGATATAAATATCATTCAGTTTGGTAGATGCCAAGGAATAACTATTGCCGATAGCTTCGTACAATATTTTTTTCATCTCCGAATGCTCTGTCTCAGCGGTGTTGTCCTGAGGCCTGAATATGCCGATATTTAACGATTTGATTGGTGACGAAATATCAATCTTCTTCACTTCATCGTCGAGACTTCTCACCAGTTTTTGATCTTTTTTCTCGAGTGTTTTAAAAAGTTGTTTAAATTCCGGATTTTCTATCTGTTCTCTCGTAACAGGAGAGATGTTCAGTTGTTTTTCCCGGTTTACAACCTCAATCCGTTCATTTACCTCTTTCAGGAATTTCTCGTTATCGAGCTTAAAGTTGTATTTCGACTGAGAGCTTATATCGCTAACCTTCAACGGGATGTCCATCTTTATAGCCGGAAAAGCAAATCTTGGAGCCTTAAAATATTTCAAGTATTCATGGTTTGCATACTCTTTAGCCACAAGGACCGATTTTTCATCTGCTTTTTTACGAGCCTGGATTATCTCGCTGTAGAGATAATCCAGGTAATCTGAAAGTTTAATCATAGCCTTAGTTTGTTGAACCCAGTAAACCCAACACTTTTTCCAGGCCGGCCGGCATCTCATCATTGGTTGCCCTGACTTTAACGCCTAAAGAATACTCTTTTTCCACCTTAATACCGGTACTCGAAGATCTTTTGTAGGAAACATCCACTTTGAATTTTACCGGTCCCCAGCCACCTGAAGCTCCGGCATTGATGCCAAATTCACTGCTGACATTTTTTGTATATGTGGAGTTGAGCTTAACATTGAAATCCACCTCGCACGATTCAATCCGGAAACTCGGCACATTGAGCAGGGCGATAAAGGGCACATTAATTTCCGCATCTTGTTGAATAGTTGGAGGCGTACTGCCCGGGTTTGCAGGATCATAGGCAGGATTAGGAGCATTTTTCTTATACCTGAACTCCGCCATTCTGAGTTTTTTAGCACCGGATGAATCCGTCTCGAATCCCACTTCGTTGATAAAGCTCACCGTACTGATCGATGCATTTGATTGTGCTTTTACACATGCATCTAACGGGCCGCCGATAATTGTTGCAAAATCGATGCTCCCCAACTCGGCGGCAAATTCTGCGCTGGCAGCATCTGAAGTGGCAAAGATCTTTTCGTCTTCAGCCATTTGTCCGAAAATTAATTTTAACGTATCGGCGGAAGTTTTAGCGATAGAGCTCTCCCATTTCGGGTCGTAGCCGATCTTAAAATTGTCGATAATGTCCAGAATATCCTTTTTAGTAAGGCCCTGTAATTCCGAAGGGGCAATTCCACTCACCTGTTCGTACACGGAAGGAGATAGCACCTCTTCCAGTCCCGACAGCATCTCAATCAGTTCATTTTTCGTTTTTTTACTGTAATCTTGTTCCAAGACAGATTTTAAAGTTTTCATCGTGCATTAATTTTTAAATGATAAAATTGCGGACTTATCGGGAATAAAATTAATGGAGAGTTTGAATAAAAATTAGGACAATTCGAACAAAAATCAGGATAATTCAAACATTAACATCTTCCAATTTGTACTACGCGAGCATGGATGAAAAGCCACTTATCTTATAAACAGCATATTAAGCAGTAAAAAATAGTCAAATGGTTATTGAGGAAGATTTCGAAAAGCCGTTGGAGTAACTCCGGTTACTTTTTTGAATATACGGGAGAAATAAGCCACATCGAGGAAGCCGCACGCCTCTGCCACTTCTCCAATATTTTTGTCGCGTTTGGCAAGTAATTTTTTCGAGTAGTCAATTTTTACATGAAGAATATAGGCGGAAGAAGAAAACCCCGAAATGGCATTTACTTTTCGGTTAAGCTGCGACGGGCTAATGTTAAGTGAGTCGGCAATCTGTTGCGCGTTCAAATTGGGATTAGATATCTTTTTAAAAATTAAGTTCGTCACATTATGAAGAAAAACCATGTTGGCATCCATAGGTTCTTTTGAATCTCCATCAAAAACAGCCTTCATGTATTTCACTTTCATCACTTTAATAAATTCCAGCAAGTTTGAAATCCTGATCAAAAGTTCCTCCGGTTGAAAAGGTTTTCTGATATATACATCCGCACCGCATTTCAGTCCGGCCAGCATATCTTCAGAAGCGGTCTTTGCCGTAATCATAATGACCGGGATATGGTTTAAAATGGTGGAAGATTTCACTTCCTTGCACAAGGTCAGCCCATCTTTCCGGGGCATCATGGCATCCGTGATGATGATATCGGGTATCAGCTTAAGGGCTTTTTCCATACCGTCGATCCCGTCAACGGCTGTTACCACGTTATAGTTGTCTTTTAAGAGTGAACGAATATAAATGAGGACATCCCTGTTGTCTTCAACCAGCAAAATGGCAGGCTTGTCGTCAATGGGAGAGAGGTCTTCCTCTGTTGAGGTGACTGCATCTGGTTCGTCTTTCCGATCCATGGAGAAACTCGTATTATAGGGCGAATCACTACCGGGTTCCCACTTCTCAATGAGCGCCCTCCCGTTTGTTTTTAACGGAAGGGTAACGGTAAACTCAGATCCTTTGTTAATCTGGCTCTTCACCTCAATGGTTCCATTCATATGCTCAACCAACTGTTTGGTATAAGCCAATCCTATGCCGCTGCCCTGCTTGTCTCCGGGGTTAGGGACCTGATAAAACAGGTCAAATATCTTTTCAATATCTTCTTCGCTTATCCCCACTCCATTATCCGCCACCTTTAACTTTACGTCCTTATAATCGGTTGTAATTAAAACACTCACTAAACCGTGATTGGGGGTGTATTTAATGGCATTGGAAAGTAAATTCTGAAACATATCGGTCAGGTAATTAGGAATAAAATCCATCTCAATATGTGGACTTTGAGGATAGAAAGAGATGAAGATATTCTTGTCGTTCGCAAATAAGCGATACCTGTCAATCAGGATCCCGATGAAGGTTACAATATTGCCTTTTTTCCAGACCGGGTTGTCCTGCCCGGAACTGATTTTAGTAATGTCGAGCAACTGATTTACCAAGCGTAGCATCTGCTCGCCTTGTTTCTCAATGGCCGAAAGGTAGAATTTCTCTTCTTCATGCGGGATATTCTTGTTCTGCAACTGCCTGCTATGTCCCAAAATAATGGTTAACGGCGTTCGGAATTCATGGGTGATATTTGTGAAGAAATTTGATTTCACTTTATCTATATCACGAAGCATTTTATTTTTCTTGGTACGTTGTAAAAAAGCGTACCACAACGCCACAGACAGAGATATTAAAAACAGGAATGCAGCAACAGATGCCGAAAGGATAATTCTTGTTTCACGAACCTGCCTCTCTTTTTCCCTGTTCAACTGATCAATAAACTTCAAATTCTTTTCGCGCTCATAATTGATCCGTATATCCGTCACCTGATTATTCTTCTGTATGCTTAGGATGCTATCCTGGTACATCACACTCAGTTTATTGTTTTCGAGAGCATCTTTGTATTTTCCCATCCGGCTGTAGTACATCTCATACAAAGCATATACTTTCGACAAATGTTCGGGAGATTCTATCTCTTCGGCAGTATCTTTCGCTTTCACAAGATACTTGAGCGCTCCATCAAAATGATTCAACTTTAAATTAATCCGCGAAAGAGCCAGGCAAGATACAAGCCAATGCCATTTATCATCTGTTCCCTCCATCACAGCATAAGCTTTCTGGAACTCATCCTCCGCTTTAAGGTATTCGCCCTGCTCTTCGAAAATTTCCCCAAAATGCGTATGGCAAAGCCCCATTCCCAATTTAGATCCAAGCAACTGGTTTTTAATCATAGAAAGATCATAATAATAGAACGCAGAATCGTACTGTTTTCTCATTTGATATATGGATCCTAAATTGGCGTAATTAATCGCCTGGCCAAGATTGCTCTCTATGGTGATTTCTCCACTGAGCGCTTCCTTGAATTTACTCTCGGCTTCGTTAAAATCGTTTATTGAAAGGGCGATATTACCAATTCCATTCAGGGCCATCACCCTGTTTTTTTGGTTAACCTTATTATTAACATCGTGAAAGCTTTCTGTAATTTGAAGAGCCCGATAGTGATAGTCAGACGCCTCGGGAAGAACGCCAATTCTTCGTAAGTCTGTTCCTATATTGTTGTATGCCTGCGCAATATAAATAGTGTCTTTTAGGAGGAGTGCGGCATTTAATGATTGTTGATGATAGTCGATAGCCCTGGAGAAATTGGATTGTGCACGATACCTGTTACCCAGTTCACAGCTTGTAATATAAATACCGGTATTGTTTTTCGATGTCGCATAGCTATTCAACAGATACAAAACAGAGTCGGAAGAAAAGTCCCGGGAATAGACCTTCTTCTCCAGACTGTCTTTAAATGCGGTGTTTTTGATAGTGGCATTCCCGGTTCTTGTACACGAGATAATTGTCAATAACAGAACAAAGAGTATTCTGACAGTTAACTGAGGTAACTGCTTCTGAGAAATATGAACATATTTTATCAATAGATTTATCACTCTTCGTGGTCCTTAGCAGTAAACAATAGATATACACATCGTTGCAAATGTAACAAAAAAAAGCTGATAAAAACAAATTTTACCAGCCTTTAAAAAAAATTATTTTAATTTTCTTATTCTGCAATCACTTCAAAAGGAATTTCAACAGATACTTCCTTGTGTAGCTTAGCGATAGCTATATAGTTCCCTACTTCTTTTACCGCGTCTTTTATTACTATGGTTTTTCTTTCCACGTCAAAACCTTTTTCTTTCAATGCATCGGCAATCTGAATATTGGTAACCGATCCGAAGATAGTTCCGGTGGAACTGGTTTTTGCGCCAATTGTAAGAGAAACTCCTTCCATCTTTTCGGCCAGCGCCAAGGCAGCTGCTTTAATCTGTTCCAGTTTATGAGCCCGCTGTTTCAGATTTTCCGCCAGTACCTTTTTCGAAGATTCGGTAGCAATTATCGCTTTCCCTTGTGGAATAAGATAGTTGCGGGCATATCCCTTCTTTACGTTCACTATATCGTCCTTGTAGCCTAAATTCACTACATCTTCTTTTAAAATTACTTCCATAACTATTCCTCCTTCTTTTTATTTCATTAAATCGGTTACGTACGGAAGCAATGCCAAGTGGCGTGCTCTCTTAACTGCTTGTGCAATACGACGTTGGAACTTAAGCGATGTGCCTGTGATTCTGCGTGGAAGAATTTTTCCCTGCTCATTCAGGAACTTTTTCAAAAACTCGGGATCTTTGTAATCGATATACTTGATTCCGTTCTTTTTGAAACGACAATACTTTTTCTTTTTAACATCTACCGATACGGGAGTCAAATATCTGATTTCTGATTGTTTAGCCATCTCTTAGTCCTCCTTTTCTTCTAATTCAACTTCTTCAACCTTAGCGGTTTCTTTAACCGGTCCGTGCGTGCGGTCTTCCTGTTTTTTACCGCCTTTGTTGTTCCGCCTTTTCTCAGCATATTCAAATGCAAAATGATCCTGCTTAATGGTTAAGAAACGGATCACACGCTCATCGCGACGGAAATTAACCTCTAGTCTGCCAATCACTGACGGATCGGCTTTGAATTCCAGAAACGTATAGAAGCCGGTTGTTTTTTTGTCGATGGGGTAAGCCAGCTTACGTAATCCCCAGTTCTCTTCGTTTACAATTTCAGCCCCTTGCTCCGTGAGCAGGTTTTTGAATTTTTCAACCGCTTCCTTCATCTGCTGATCAGACAAAACGGGAGTCAAAATGAAAACGGTTTCGTAATTGTTCATACTAAAATGAATTAATAATTAATGATTTAAAACCGAAAATTTATTTTTCGGACGGCAAAGATACAATAAAATATGTTAGGAACAAAGCCGTGAGGGCAATAAAAAAGATAAAAGGAGGAAATAGGGTTAAGGTATACATAAAAAGTCGTATTTTTGCATTTCGAAAAATCACAGGGATGAAAAAAATTCAAGATTACGAAATAATGTCGCCCGCGGGGTCTTACGAGTCCCTGATGGCGGCTATACAAGGCGGTGCAGATTCCATCTATTTCGGCATCGAGGGGTTGAACATGCGTGCCAAATCATCCAACAATTTCACCATTGAGGACCTACACAAAATTGCGGGAATCTGCAGGGAGAACAACATAAAAAGTTATCTGACCGTCAACACCATCATTTACGACAACGATATGGGACTGATGCGGAAAGTGGTGGATGCGGCCAAAGAAGCCGATTTATCGGCAATCATCGCGGCCGATGTGGCGGTGCTGATGTATGCTCGGGACATCGGGATGGAAGTGCATCTATCCACCCAATTGAATATTACCAACACTGAATCGCTGAAGTTTTACGCTCAGTTTGCCGATGTAGTGGTTTTGGCGCGCGAACTCAACCTCAGCCAGGTCGCTTCGATTCACAAAGACATCATTGAGCAGCAAATTAAGGGACCGTCGGGCGAGCTGGTCCGTATAGAGATGTTTTGTCACGGCGCTTTGTGCATGGCAGTTTCGGGGAAATGCTATTTGAGTTTGCACGAGAAAGATTTATCGGCGAACCGGGGTGCCTGCAATCAGATCTGCCGCCGCGGATATATCGTAAAAGACAAGGAGAGCGAAATTGAACTGGAGATTGACAACGAGCACATCATGTCGCCCAAAGACCTCAAAACCATTCATTTTATGAATAAGATCATGGATGCAGGCGTTCATGTTTTTAAGATTGAAGGCCGTGCCCGTGGTCCTGAATATGTACGGATTGTCACATCGTGTTACAAAGAAGCCGTTGAGGCATATTGCAACGATACGTTTTCGCAGGAAAAAATCGACGTGTGGGACGAGAAACTGGCAACCGTTTTCAATCGCGGATTCTGGGACGGATATTATCTTGGCCGGCGATTGGGCGAATGGACGCACCGATACGGTTCAGGGGCAACGAAAAGGAAAGTTTACGTGGGCAAAGCCATCAAGCATTTTGGGAATATTGGCGTAGCCGAGTTTTTGGTGGAGGCACAATCGGTAAAAACAGGCGACGAATTGCTGATTACCGGACCAACCACAGGTGCTGTTTTCTTGACGGCAGAGGATATCCGCGTAGATCTGAAACGGGTTGATGAAGCTGTGAAAGGCAGCCATTTCTCCATAAAAACGCCCGAAAAGATCCGCCCGAACGATCAACTTTATAAAATGGTAAAAGCGGAGCGAAGAGGAACGGCACACGAGAGATAAATTGGCCAATCAGGAATTATTCCAGGGCCTTAAAAAAGTCCCAAATCACAATTCCGGCTGTAACCGACACGTTGAGTGAATGTTTTGTGCCGTACTGTGGAATTTCGACACAGCCATCCGAAGCATCTATCACCACCTGTTGCACTCCGTGCACCTCATGCCCGAAGATAACAGCATATTTTTCATTCTTATCCAACCGCAAGGTATCCAACAAAAGGCTGTTCTCGGCCTGTTCAATGGAAAAAACGGTATAACCCCTGGCTTTCAGTTCTTCAATTGCCGGCAAGGGGTCTTCAAAATACCGCCATTTCATCGAATCTTCAGCTCCAAGGGCCGTTTTATGAATCTCGGCATTGGGCGGTGTGGCGGTAATGCCGCAAAGAATAATTTCCTCCACCCGAAAAGCATCGCCTGTACGAAAAACCGAGCCGATGTTATGCCGGCTACGCACGTTATCCAACACCACTACCAACGGTATTTTCTTTGCTTCCCGGAATTCTTCGATACTTATCCTGTTGAGTTCTTCAACGTTGAGTTTTCGTCGTTTCATATTATATTTCTGGAATGGTTGAAGAGGCTACTATTCGTTGAATATAAACATAATGACCATAGACAGAATATATAATTGCCATTTTTTTGTAATTGATACGACGTACCTTGCTGTCGAATTGCATAAAAAAAGAAGCCGTTTGCAAGCGATATATCTCAGGGGATTGAGAAAGAGATTGTATCGTCCTTTCTAATCCATTGATATATCTGGTAGCGGTAAGTTCACTTTTATATTCAGTTACTATAAAATCGAATAAATTATCAATGTCTGATGCAGCTTCCTCAGAAACAACGACATGAAACTTTTTCATTTTTTTGAGTAATGCTCTTTCACTTTTTTCCGCAATCCGTCAAAAGCTTCTTCTACGGTGTATAACTTTTTACCTTCTAACTCTTCAGGTAAAGAAGTTTCTATTTTTGCAACTTTCGGATGATTTTGTAAATCTCGTAGAATTCGTTTTCCGGTGGGACCGCTTGTATCTATCCTGGCAATAACTATTGACATACTATTGAATTTGAGAGTTTTTTACAAATTTAGCTGATTTTATTTGAAATGTCAAAAAATAATCACTATTTCAAAACGGCCCGGAAAGCAAACCAGAGATGATGCAGGAACGTTGACACCTGTCCGTAATGCTTCACCATTATCCGGTAACGTTCCTTAAGCGAAGCCTTCCGGTTAGCCGTAGTCACTCCTTCGTTCAGGTAATTAATAAGCGTAAGGTATGTATTGTGAATGCGGCGGGATTTTTTCATCATCCGGATACACCAGTCCACATCGGCAGAGAAACGGTAGTCCAGGCTGTAAGGTTCAAAAATCGTTTTTTTCACAATAAAAGCCTGGTGGCACACCACCATTCCCTGTTTAAAACTTTTCCAGGAAAGGGTCTCGGGTACGCTTAGCCGGCGCATGAAGAGGAATTTCCCGCTATCGTCAACAATAGCCGTTTCGCCGTATATGATATCGGGAGGCGAAGCAGCCTCGAAAGAATTCATCATCCTCTCCACCGTATCATCGGTATAAAAAGTATCGCCCGCATTCAGGAAGCAGAGGTAGTCGCCCGTAGTCATTGTTACGGCTTTGTTCATCGCATCGTACAATCCTTTATCGGACTCGCTGACCCATTTCAGTGCCGAGTTCCCGTATTTCTGTATCAACGAAACCGTATGGTCTTCCGATTTTCCATCCACAACAATATGCTCCACGTAGGGATACGTTTGTCCGCTGACACTCTTCAGTGTCCTCTCCAACGTTTTTTCGGCGTTATAAGTAACGGTTATGACAGACAGTTTATTCATTTTCGGGCATAAATAGCGATATACGGCGATAAGAACTTACCTTTTACCGGAAAAAGCTTGGAGGCGTAACTCAGCATTTTCACCATTTTCCGAAAAGGCTTGTTTTCGGGCTTCGGTTCTAACCAGAGCATGGGTTTACCGATATAATCGACGGAAACATCGTGTAAATCAAACAGCCCCATGATCTTATGCAAGTATCCAATTTCCATCGACTTCAAATTGTGCGCCTCCAGGTTCTCTTTATCAAACCATTTTTGCATTTTACCGTTCAAACCGAGAAAATTAGGAATCAGCATAAATAATTGTCCGTCCTCCGAAAGCAAATCCACATGCCGCGCAATCACATCTCGCGTGTCCTGAAAATGCTCGATAAATCCCGATGAAAAGACTACATCGTATTTTTTTTCAGACGAAAATTTGAAAAAATCGGTATCGATACACCGGATAGTATTCTCCGGAAGATGATTGATTGCTTCAAACTTCCGAACAATACCCATATTCATGTAAAAATCCAACACGGTAACCTCTTTGATGCCGTGCTTGTAAAAATACGCCGCAAAGACCCCGGGAAAACCGCCGATCTCGATAAAACTTTTGCCCCGGCAGAGCTTCGGGATAAATTTCCCGAAAACCACTTTCCGGGGGATCTTATCAAACTGATAATTTGACCAGTATGTCTCCCAGTGCGACTGATCGGTAATATTATTGGGGTCGTTCTTCATAAACCTTTAAATAACGATTGACAATTTTTTCCTGTGCGTACTCCGACAACACTTTTTCCCGGGCATTTTCCGAAAGCAACCGGAAGTCGGCCTCAAAAAGAGTCCAGAGCAAGCCATCGGCTAAGTCTTCAGCGTTTTTATATTCAGCCACATATCCGTTTTTCCTGTGATCGATCATTTCAGGGATTCCACCAATGTTGAACCCCACACAAGGTGTTCCACAGGCCATCGCCTCCATGATGGTATTCGGCAAGTTTTCCTGCAACGAAGGCGTCACAAAAACATCGGCAGCATTATACAGGCCGGGCATCTTATCGGAGGTAACGAATCCGGCATTTACGGATGAGGCCGGTAATTGTTGTGCTATTTCGTCTCCGTTGGTTCCGGCAATCAAAAACAACACATTCTTATTGTCCATCCGCCTGCCGGCTTCTATCAGGTAATCCATTCCCTTTCGTTTGTCGGAAGCCTTTACAGCTGCAAAGAGAATAATTTTTTTATCCGTAGGCAAGCCCAGTTTATGCTTTGTTTCCGTTTTATCTTCGGGAGAGTACTTTTGTGTATCAATAGGGTTGGGAATGGAAATAACCTTGTGTCCTTGTGTGAGCGGGCTATTTTCGGCCAACTCCTTCAGCCAGTTGCTACAAGCCACAAAATCTATTCTTCCCCGAGCGTAAACCGATTGTTTTTTTCGAAAAATCCGGTGGGAGAGATCGTTGTCCGATGCTCTCTTCAAATAAGGGCAATTTCCGCAGGAATGTTGAAAGTTTGTACACGTTCCGGCGTGATGGCAGATGCCCGTAAACGGCCACATATCGTGCATGGTCCATACTACTTTTTTCCCGGAAGCAAGAATCTTCCCGATTTCGTTCAGCGATAACATTCCCTGGTTGATCCAATGCAGATGAATGACATCGGCCGATTTGAATTCAGGAAGTTCGGTAATCGAAACGCCCCTGTTGGCGATGGAGATATCGAATAAGTGATCTCTTGAGAACCGGTTGTCTAAAAATATTTTTCCCCGCTCCCAACAGAAATTCCACTCATTTTGAATTTTACTGCCGATCCGGACAACGCTACCTTCGTTTGAATACTTATCGCACACCAGCATCTTTGCCTCAACGCCATTGAATCTGCCGGAATTCAACGCGTCCATCAATCGAAACGCCGCTATGGCCGCCCCGCCGTGAATATCGGATGTGCTGATAATAAGTACGTTCATTTCTGGATGTTTATACTATAAGAATACAAAAGTAACTATTTCGGTTGATAAATCGGGAACCGGCACGTGGATATTGAAATTTTGTAATAATGGAGTAGTCAGCGCAGCCTGACATTTTCAAGATTCATAGTATAGATAAAAATAGCTTTAGCTTCATTTTTAAGGTTTTTATTTTATCAAAAATATTCAGATATTATTCAATAATGAAATATCACACAAGATTATAAATTATTTTCAGAATTCGTATTAGATATAACTGATTTATAATCTCTCAAAAAACGTTTGGTGATTACTGATAATCACAATTCCTTAAAGTGTGGAATCGCTATTCGATTCAGATTAAAAGATTTATGGTAATTTCATTCCTGTTCCAGGCAACATCTCCTCTCCTTAAATAATCAAAATTTGATCATTGTTTATTACCATGCGATTTCCCCGAAAAGCCCGGTATTTTTTCTAACGAAGAGGTCCCATTGGCTGCGGGACGGTATTGCAGGTATTCCTTTTCCGAATAATACAGGCGCAGGACATTATTTTGCAGCTCATAACGGTATGTTTTCGCCAGTCGCTCAAGGTATAACAGCCCGTCGGGTGTATCCAGCGCATAGGTCAGGACTTGCAGGTCGATACCGAGTGTTTGCTTTTCTTCATCGAGCGTGTATTTTCCCGCCAAATGGTTGGCGGAACTTAAACCGTAAGCGTTGCCGCCGGATTCGAGCAGTAATTGATAATTCTTTTCATTGACAGGCTTCGCAATGTCCAGTTTGCCATCCACTGAGCCAAAACCTTCCAGTTTCCATACTGTACCTACGAGTGACGTATCAGACGAAGAGAGTAGTTCATACCGGTCGCAGGAGGCAATAAGGAGCAGTAATACGGGAATAACTACCTGTGCCCATAGTACCGTGTGATTAATATTGAACCGTTTCATACAATTGAATTTTTAGTAAGAAAACGCTATTGAATATATATTCTTATTGTTAATAAAATTAACTAAATAATAATCATTCAAATCAAAGTAAAATAATTGAGATTTACAATATTTTTAAGTTAAACAATGCTAAAAATGCACATATTGTATTTTATTTTCAGCGTATTATGGATGATTGAGGAGAATTCACTATGCCCTTCATCACTATTGGCATTGAGGCAGCGGCTGTTACCTGTTTCTCACGAACCGGTTTATTCTTCCGGTCAATTTTGCCCAAAATGAGTTTTTTCTTCCGTAATATTTTCCGATTATTTTTCTTGCAGTCTTATTTTCTTCGATCTGCGCGATCTCTATCTTCAATTCATCCCTGTAAAGATGGGTTGTATACGTTATATTTTTTCCGCAATGCCTTCCGCTTCCGTCAAATCCGATATTCTGTACCAGTGATCGCCCGGCATTGAGAGACAGGATATCTTTCAGGAAAAGGGACGCGTTCCACCGGATTGCCCAAGAGTCATTTTCCCCTTTTATTTGTCTGCGCAACATGCGTGTATAAGGGTAATTCCCATTGAAGTCGAATGTTTTGCTTAAATTTCTTCTTTCAATCTCCGACAACAACGCTTTACCGTCCGGATTGAAGTGCTCCCATGCTCTTTTCCAAGTTGCCCAGCCCCAGCTTCCCGTCCATTTTATTAAAAAGGTTTCCGGTAATTCCGGCAAAGGATGGCAGTAGCCATGTATGTGTCCGATCCTGTTCTCGTTCTCAAACATATCCAAGGCTTCATTCATGAATGTCAGAAAAGAAGGAGACGTAATCAAATCATCCTCAAGAACAATCACCTTGCCATATTCGTTCACGATGCGGGTGACGCCGTCAATAATGTTTTTTGCCAACCCAATGTTATGGGTGTTTTCTATAATGTTGATTTTCCTGAATCCGTCGATAGTCTGAATGATTTTTCGTACTTCCTCTACATCCTTTTTATCCGTTTCATTTTTGTATCCATCGGAAAACACGAATAGTTCACTTTCACTGCAGAGTGAATTATTAAGTAATGCTTTCAATGTTTGCTGTGTATGGGATGGGCGATTATACGTAAAGAGTAATATGGGAGCGGATGACATAAATGAATGGGATGTTAAATAATTGAATGCAAATTAAATACAAAGATAAAGGAAATAAGTTGAATCTAAGACACTCCTGACTACCGAATTCATGCTCTCCGTTCTACTTTCTCATACGGTATATTGCCGATTTCAGCAGCCGTTTCGGAGTAAGAACTATAGTATGAACCTATCATTTTTTGTGTGCGGGACAAGGTATATAGTTCCACCAAAGCATCCTGCATCCCCTCGGGTGTAGAGCGCGAAACGGGTTTCCAATGAGTGATTATACGATCTCCGAAAATAGCTGTCAGTCTCTTTTTTTCTTCCATTGAGTCGGAGGCAAGATAGAAGCACACATCATTATTCATTTTGATTTCTTCTTTCATCCGCAGGATGAATAATTCCGTAGGGCTTTTTTCGATGGAAATGATATTATCGGTGCGGCGGATATGGACGCCCACGGTATGCGTTGTGAAATCTTTACATTTTTCATTGATTTGCTTCTGCAAATCCGGGATAGGGCTGAAAGATGCAAAACTTCTTTGTCGGTCACCGGGATGAAATTGCAGGCATGCCGACAAATAAGATTTTTTATTGGACAGTGCCCATCGGCGAAAATCGAAATTCCTGTATGTTCTTTGTGTGACCTCGTCTTCATACAGACAACTGCTGAAACGTATTTTTTGAAACAGGTGCGGAATAAAGAAATTCTTTTTTCGTGGACGATCGTTCAGTATATAATCTGTGAGGATGGCATTCCGCAATGTTAAACGTGGAATTTTCAACGGTTGGAACAGTTGCTCGAAGGAACAATTCAATCCTTGGTCTTTAAACCAGATTGCAGTGGCAGATATATCTGTATCCTGTGTCAGGACGATAAGCGCTTCTATGGCTTTCATGCGGTTTGCCAGCCCGCCATAAGGTATAAGTGTAACGGATGATTTCACAACTTCAGACCTCTTTACCAGTTTAAAATTGAATTTTCGAAGATAAAACATTCCGGCGGAAAACGTCTAAATTTACTTCCACTCCCACCTCTATTCCCTTGCGGGTAAGTTCATTCTTCACTGTTTCATATGCCAGATCGGGATGATTGTTGTCGCCGCTCAGGTGGCAGAGCCAGATATTCCGGAGATCGGACGAGTAATTGTTTGCCAAAAATTCGGCTGTCTGCCGGTTGCTTAAATGCCCCGAACCGTTGCTGATACGCTGTTTAAGATAATAAGGATAGCGCCCGTTCAGCAGCATCTCTTCGTCGTAATTGCTTTCTATAACCAGATGATTGGCTTTACAGGCGTAATAGGCCACCTCATCGGTTATGGCTCCTATATCGGTGGCCAGCGTAAGCCGTTGGTTACCGAACTCGAAAAAATATCCGGCGTTGTCGCTGCTGTCATGTGGAACATCAAAAGCCGTAATCCTGAAATCTTCAACCCGGAACGGTACTCCTTTCTCGATAATCCGTTTGGTTGGGCCGTTGATTATATTTTTAATTAGCGGACAATTGCGGATGCCACGATGCACTTTCTCGGTGGCATATACCGGGATATTGAATTTTTCGCTCAAATACCCGGCAGATTTTATATGGTCGTAATGGTCGTGTGTAACAAGAAGGGCGTAAATCCCGGAAAAGTCTATACCGTACTCGGCAAGCCGTTTTTTAATGATTCTCGGCCCTATTCCCGCATCAACAAGAATTCCGTAGTGGCTGTTGCCCAGGTAATAACAATTACCGCAACTACCGCTGCCTAAGCTGAAGAACGAAAATTTATCGGATGAAAATAAGTTATTTTGCATATTCTAGCAGACAAAGGTACAAACAATTTACGAGTTGCGGGTTGCGGATTACCAGCAAAAATCCTCAAAATACCGCGTGATGTGTTCGTGCAGATGCACACGGTCGCGCCCCACCATATTGTGTTCGTGCCCGGGATAAATAAAGTAATCGGGATGTGTTCCCGCATCGATCGATGATTTTAAAAACTGCAAGCTCTGCTGCAACACCACTACCGGATCTTCGTCGCCGTGAATGATAAGAAGCCGCGATTTCAGGTTACCGGCTTTGTTCAACAGGCTGGCCTCCCGGTAGCCATCGGGATTTTCTTGCGGCGTATCCATATATCGTTCGCCGTACATCACTTCGTAATATTTCCAGTCGATCACCGGGCCGCCCGCAACACCCACTTTGAACACATCGGGATAGCGCAGCAACATATTTATCGTCATAAACCCGCCGTAGCTCCAGCCGTGAATACCCAACCGATCCGCATCAACATAAGGCAGCGATTTCAGAAACTCTACACCGCGCATCTGGTCTTTGGCTTCTTCCACTCCAAGCTGACGATAGGTGATATCTTCAAAATCGCGTCCCCGGTACGTTGTCCCCCTGTTATCCATCACAAAAACAATGTATCCTTTCTGTGCCATATACGTTTCCCATCCACCCGATCCGTAACGCCAGCGGTTTTGCACCATTTGCGAATGGGGGCCTCCGTACACGTAAATCACCACAGGATATTTTTTGCTGGCATCAAAATCAGCGGGTTTGATCATCCGGTAAAACAGATCGGTTTTATCGTCATCGGCTTTCAGGGTTCCCAGTTCCGCAGGCGGCATATTGATTGCGGCAAACGGGTTCCGCGCCGATGCGAGTGTAACGGCCTTGCCTGTCCGGGTATCGATAAGATCGGCCTCTCCCGGATTGTCGTGAGACGAATAGCGGCTAACCAGGTATCTCCCCGAACGGCTGACGGCAATATTATGCATCCCGGGAACAGTGGTCAGCCGATTGATTTTTCCACTCTTCACATTTACGCTGTATGCATGCCTGTCTATTGGAGTAGGATTTGTGGAAATGAAAAACAGATGATCTCCTTTTTCGTCAAAGCCCACCACATCGGTAACTTCCCAATCGCCTTTGGTGAGTTGTTTCAATAATTTTCCCGAAACGTCATACAGGTACAGGTGATTGAATCCGTCGCGTTCGCTTTGCCAGATAAACTGATTGGGATTATTTTTGACAAACAAAACCGGATTTTCCGGCTCCACATATTTAGGATGAGTCTCTTCGAAAAGGGTCTTGTCCCAATCACCCGAACCGGCATCGTACCTATTCATTTTCAGGTGATTCTGTTCGCGGTTGAGTTCGGCAACATATATGAATTTCCCGTCGGGGCTCCAGGCCACGTTTGTCAGGTACTTCTCCCTGGGCTCCCCGGTTTTCAGGTAAACAGTTTGTCCGGTTTTTATATCGTAAACCCCGATAGTTACTTCGTGGCTTTTCTCGCCTGCCATCGGATACTTGATGCTTTTCTCCGTTGCAATCCGGGTGGAGATATCCACAATCGGATAATCGGCAACCATTGTTTCATCCATCCGGTAGAACGCCAGCTTGTTTCCGTTTGGCGACCAAAAGATTCCGCCTTTAATCCCAAACTCATCCCTGTGAACCGCTCGGCCGCAAACAATCCCCTTGTTCTTTTCCGAAGAAATTGCCGTTTCTTTACCTGTCCCGTCTGTTATATAGAGGTTGTTGTCTTTAGTATAAGCCAGATAAGCATGGCCTGGCGAAAATTCTCTGTTGGCGCTGTTTTTAGGAAAACCAATAGAAGAGATTACCCGACCGGTTTTCAGATCGTAAACTCCCATACCGTCAGGAGTCGAAAAGATCAGGTTATCGCCTCCTTCCCTATCAAAACTCACATTAGAGACATTTCCGTTTCTTTCATTCCCGTTCTTCAGGATTTCATTGAATCTGAAAGCAAGTTTTTTTTTGTCCGGACTCAACGGATTCACTCTAAAAACAGAATCATGCCTAAGCATAACCAACTCATCTCCATGCCATTGAAATTGCTCAAGAATCCGTGGATAATAATTGTAAAAGTTCTTTCCTCCCGGAATAAGTTCGTCCAACGTGAACTGTTTGTTTTGCTGGGCGAAAAGCACGCTTGTGAAAGCAATGAATAAAATGAAAATGATATGTTTTTTCATAAAAAAACTATTTTAAAATGCAATTCTGTTCAGCTTTTCTACTGCCTCGAAATATTCTTTCACCATCTCTCTCACCACCTGTTCTGCGGGAACAATTGAATCTATCAACGATGCAATCTGCCCGATCTCCAGTTCGCCTTCCACCAGATCACCTTCAAAAATGCCACGCCTGGAACGTCCGCGACCCAACAGGGAACGAAGTTCATCGGCAGATGCCCCCTGGTCTTCCAGCTCCTGCACCTGACGGTAAAAGTCGTTTTTAACCATGCGGGTGGGGCTGACTTTTTTCAGCGAAAGCATTGTATCGCCTTCGTTCAGCGAAATACATTTTTGTTTGAACGCCTCGCTGGCACTGCTCTCTTCGGTAAGTGCAAAACGCGTTCCCACCTGTACACCCTCTGCGCCGAGCGCGAAAACGGCAGCCATTCCTTCCCCCGTGGCAATTCCGCCTGCGGCGATAAGCGGTAAGCCGGTGACTTTTCGTACTTGCGGAATAAGCGTAAGCGTTGTGGTCTCTTCGCGACCGTTGTGACCACCGGCCTCAAAGCCCTCTGCAACAATGGCATCAACGCCTGCTTCAACACATTTTATTGCAAATTTAGAACCGGATACTACATGGGCAACGATAATGCCTGCGGCTTTCAGTTTTGAGGTCCACGTTTTGGGATTTCCCGCCGATGTAAAAACAATGGGCACCTTTTCGTCCATCACGATCTGCATAATCTCTTCAACTTGCGGATACATCAATGGAATATTCACGCCAAAAGGGTTATCGGTGGCCGACTTACATTTTTGTATCTGTTCGCGTAATGTTTCAGGATACATTGAGCCTGCGCCAATCAAGCCTAATCCTCCGGAGTTACTGACCGCCGACGCTAATCGCCATCCGCTGCACCAGACCATCCCGGCCTGGATGATGGGATATTTTATTCCAAATAATTGGGTAATTCTGTTTTTTTCCATACTTCACACAAAGGTACTTTTTTTTCAACTCGCTATCAAGAAAAGTTTTTAGAAGTTTAGAAACTGTTTAATTAAATTTTATTAGTTTTGTATGTCCAACAGATAATCATTGGCGTAAAAAAACTCTTCCATTTGACTATGAACGTATTAATTCTTGGCTCCGGTGGGCGTGAACATGCTTTTGCCTGGCGTATGCGTAGCAGCAAGTACCTGAACAACTTGTATATTGCGCCCGGAAACGCGGGAACTGCATCGTTAGGAACAAACGTCGCCGTCTCTCCGACAGACTTTCAGGCGTTAAAATTGTTTTCTTTGGAAAACGATGTGGATATGATTGTGGTCGGACCGGAGGATCCTCTTGTTCAGGGAATTTACGATTACTTCCGGAACGATGAGGATGTGTGTCACGTAGCCGTTATCGGGCCTTCCAAAAAGGGCGCTCAACTGGAAGGAAGTAAAGATTTTGCTAAAGCATTTATGAGTCGCCACAATATCCCGACTGCGCAATACAAAACGATAAAATTAGAAAATATTGAAGAGGGAAACCGTTTTCTGGAGTCGTTGCAACCGCCTTACGTCCTGAAAGCCGATGGATTGGCTGCCGGAAAGGGAGTGCTCATTATCAACGATATAAACGAAGCCAAACGGCTGCTTTGGGAAATGCTGAACGGGATGTTTGGTTCGGCCAGCAACAAAGTGGTTATTGAGGAGTTTTTAAAGGGCATTGAATGTTCGGTTTTTGTGCTTACCGACGGAAAATCTTATAAAATCCTGCCTGTTGCAAAAGACTATAAACGCATTGGCGAAGGTGACACCGGATTAAATACCGGCGGCATGGGTGCTGTTTCGCCCGTCCCTTTTGCGGATGCGGAATTTATGAAAAAGGTCGAGCAGAGAATAGTCCTTCCAACCGTTGAAGGAATTAAAAAAGAGAGAATCGACTATAAAGGGTTCATCTTTCTCGGATTGATCAATGTGGATGGTAACCCGAAAGTGATTGAATACAACGTACGCATGGGTGATCCCGAAACGGAAGTGGTATTTCCGCTTGTAAAATCGGATATTCTGGATCTTTTTGTAAGTGTTGCCACCGAGACACTGGATGCTAAAACATTGGAAATCGACAATAGATATGCCACTACCGTTATGATGGTTTCCGGCGGATATCCGGGAAATTACGAAAAAGGGAACGTCATATCGGGAATTGAACAGATAAAAGATTCCATCGTTTTTCATGCCGGAACAATATTGAAAAATGACGAAACAGTCACATCGGGCGGACGTGTTTTGGCCGTAACCTCTTACGGACAAACGATGGATGAAGCGTTGGAAAATTCCTATAAAAATATCGAAAAAATTTCCTTTGAAAACAGTTATTACCGAAAAGACATAGGCTTTGATTTAAGATAAAAAAATGAATACCCTGTTGGTCCGAAACTTCAGATCTTTTTTTGTAGAATCGCGATTCATTTCGTTGGTTGTTTCTATTGCCGTTATCGCATTACGTTTCCTGATGTTTTTGAAAAAGGGCTTACCCGATTTTCAAATCAGCAGTACCGGTTTTGTCTGGCCTTATATTGAACCTGTTTTCCAAAAATATCCCCTCGTTTCGTTTTTATCGAGCACGCTCTCTGTTTTCATTATCTCCTATCTTATTTCCGAATTGAACGTCCGCTACGGCGTTATCCGCATGCGGACGTCGATGCCATTTTATGTTCCGTTGATTCTTTTTAGCGTCCATCCGTTTTTCCTAAGGATGACACCCGATTTTCCGGCGCTCATCTTCATCCTCTGGTCGCTTTTTCCTTTACTGGCATCGTATCAATACCACCATTCCCACCGATGCGCTTATCAATTCAGCGCATTGATAGCCATTGCCGGAATTTTTCAGATCCACGCTTTACTGTTCTTACCCTTGTGGGTAATTGGTTTGTCGGCGATGGGCGGGCTAAGCTTCAGGTCGTTCATCGCATCCATTTTTGGAATAATACTGGTATATTGGATTGTTTTCGTATTTTATGTTTTTGGGGATAACATCTCCGGGTTTATCGTCCCTTTTCAGCGTTTGGCCGAGATTTACGATTTTACACAACCCTCCAGCTTATCTGTACCGCAATGGGGGTTCATCGGGCTTATACTGCTATTCCTGTTTTTTATCATTGTCGCTGATGGAAAACAGATTACGAGAGAGCGAAGTTTTACAAAAAAAGTGTTGGTCTTCAGTATCTCAGTCATCCTGGTTTCTTTTCTCTTACAGACTTTATACCTGAATCAAACTTTCATTTGGCTGTACGTTATAATATCATTTTTCTCCATTATTGCAGCGCATTTTTACACCAACACCACATTCAGGCCGGAAATTTTATCTTACTTTCTTGTGTTGATATTGTTAGCTTTTTATTACTGCCTGAACCTGTTTACCGATTTATCCCCTTTCTAAAACAAAAACGCCTGTTTTTTTGTTTTACAATAAAATTAAAAGGATAAACAGATGAAACAATCGGCATTGCATTTATTTATTGCGCTCTCTCTGGCTTTTGGGCTGATGACGTGCGGCACGGCACAAACGGCAACAGAAAAAGAAGCTGTAGCCAACGAGGTGGACCGGAGAGTCAACGGCTCCGACTTTACTTTTAAAGCTTCTTACGCTTATCCCACCGGGTTCAAGTCCATTTACCTGTCGCCCTACTACGATGTGAAGGTTTCGCCCGACACGGTCAGGGCATACTTGCCTTACTACGGCCGTGCATACGTTGCTCCCATGAATCCGGCTGAGGGTGGAATAAAATTCACCAGTACCGATTTCGATTATCAGGTGAACCCCGGCAAGAAAAAAGGGAATTGGCAGGTAAATATCCGGACGAAGGATGTTGGCCGGGAGATATTTTTGTATTTCGATATCTGGCAAAACGGAACAGCCCGGTTACAGGTTACCGACACCAACCGGCAACCTATTTCGTTTCAGGGGGATATTGTTACAACCTCTTCACCAAATCCTTAGGCAAATAGAACGTATCGTTTTTATCGATATAAACTACCACCGAACCGATATCGAACGGTTTACCGTTAAGTTTGCCAACCGATGAAAATGCCTTTACTTCCAAGCTGTTTTTCCCCTTTTTAACCGTTAGAACCGGAAAATCGGGATCGTTCTTGTTGACGGTATATTTCTGGCCGGCAAAGAGATCGGTATGCTTTACAAAAATCTCATCAGACAACTCCTGCAACGATTTATCCAGCCCCAACGCTTTTTGCAGGTATTGGTTGACTTCCACATTGCGTACATTCCCTTTCAGGATATCCCCCTGCGGATGATACGACGCCAAAAGCACCTCTTCGCCGGTGTGCCCGCCTGTAGTGAATCCGAAGCAGGTACGCGAATTCAGTATATTCACTATGTTGTGCGCCATATTATTGCTTGTCCCCACTTTGGTATAATCACTCTCTTTGTAATTTTTCGAAGAAAGGAGCAGTTTCAGTTCATCGTCGGTAATATCAATTCCCGTGTATTTTCTGAATTCCTTCTTTATATTTTCGGGTTTGGTATTCACCAAAACGGCTTCTATACCGTTTGCAGAAAGTTTGTAGTTAGATACGGTTTCAAACAACTGATGAATCGACAATTTGTCGTATCCGGGGCAGTCTCTCGAACCGATGGTAAAGCCGCTGTTGCCGTGATCGGCCATAATAACAACCGCCGTATTCCCATCCTTTTCAGCAAATTCCATCACTTTTCCCACGGCAGCGTCAAAAGCCAGGTACTCGGTAATTATCCCGATGGGATCGTTAGCATGAGCCGCCCAGTCCACCTGGCTGCCCTCCACCATCAGAAAAAATCCATTTTCTTTTTTCGATAAAAGGTCCAGCGCTTTGGAGGTCATCTCGGCGAGCGACGGTACTTTGTCGGGGTCCCTGTCGATGGAATAAGGCAATGCCCGGTCTCCGAACAGCGCCCAAACTTTTTCGTTACCGTTATAATGCAACAAAGCATTTCTATCATTCTGAATCAATACCGTTCCGTTATTTTTGAAGTGCTGCCTGATATCATCGGTCAAAATACCGTTTCCACCACCAAACATCACATCCATATTCTGATAAGCCATTTGCGGAGCGATAAACTTATAGGCGCCGCGCGTATAGTAATGTGAAGAGAAATCAGCAGGCGTGGCGTGAGGAAACTCACAGGTCACCACCAGTCCGACAGCTTTATTCTTCAGCATCCTGGATGCCTCTAAAAGAGTGGCTGCAGGCTGATACGTCCGGGTTGCATCAACCGGATAAAGGTCGTTATCCGGATCGGCTTCAGGATATATGGCCACGTTGCCCGTCTTCTGCAAAACGCCTGTTGCATAGGTTGATCCCGTAGGCGCCGAATCACCGATTGGCGCATTGGATGAATGCGTAGTTACTGTCCCGGTGAAATAGGGATCGATATGCAAACGGTCGCCCATTTTGTTGTAAATTTTATACCAGCGGGAAGCAGAATATACGCTAACCGATGTACCGTCGGGAATCATTACAATAACATTTTTTACCGGGCGCACTTCCTGCGCAAACGTCAAGGCCGTAACTATTAGTAATATAAACAGCAAACTTAATTTTCTCATGTCTTGAATTGTGATTGTTTTTCAGTTTTAAACAGTAAAGTTAATAAATTGTTGTGTTTTTTGAAATATAAACTTCAATTTAACGATTTTGTAACACTTTCCATGTATGAAAAGTCGATGAATTTGATTAAGTTTGTCACTTATTTTAAAAGGAAAAAAATAATGAATAGCAGGAAACCTCTTATCCTTGTCACCAATGACGATGGATATCAGGCAAAAGGAATTGTTTCGCTTATTGAAGCGATGAGGGAGTTGGGCGATGTAATTGTTTTCGCCCCGGAATTGCATCAGTCGGGCATGTCGTCCGCCATTTCAGCAACTCAACCGTTGAGGAGCAGAATGTATAAACAGGAAGAAGGATTCACAGCATATATGTGTACGGGAACTCCGGTGGATTGTGTAAAATTGGCGCTGAACGAGTTTTTAGACCGCAAGCCCGACCTGTTGGTTTCGGGAATCAATCATGGGTCCAACGCGGGAATCAGCGTCATATACTCGGGAACGATGGGCGCTGCTATTGAAGGATGTATTTTTGAAATTCCTTCTTTTGGGGTATCTCTTTGCGAATATTCGCCCGATGCCGATTTCACATACGCCTGCGAGGTAGCTAAGAAAATGGCCGCGACCGTTCTCGAGAAGGGGCTTCCCCGAGGCATCTGCTTGAACATAAACGTTCCGCAAGGTGAAATAAAGGGAATTAAAATAACATCGCAAACGCAGGGGAAATGGGTGAATGAATATCAACGCTCTGCTGACGGGAACGGCCGCGATGTGTTTTGGATGACCGGGAACTTCGAAAACTGGGAAGAAGACAACGTAAATACCGATGAATGGGCTTTGGCAAACGGATATGCAGCTGTTGTCCCCGTGAAAATTGATATGACCGCACACGATTTTATTCCTGAACTGAAGAAATGGGACCTGATGAGTTTTATCTGACAGAGATGTAAAAAATGAAATATTACTTTGTGGTTGGTGAAGCTTCGGGCGATTTACACACATCAAACCTGATGAAGTCGCTTAAAGCGTATGATGGAAATGCCGATTTCCGATTTTTCGGCGGCGATCTTATGGCTGCCCAAGGCGGAACGCTGGTAAAGCATTACCGGGAAATGGCGTTTATGGGAATCGGTCCGGTGGTTATGAACGCAAGAACCATCCTCGGCAACTTGCAACTTTGCAAAAAAGATATCGCAAGTTATCGGCCGGATGCGGTTGTTCTGGTTGATTATCCGGGATTTAACCTGAAAATTGCCAAGTTTGTAAAGACCCGGTTGAATATTCCCGTCTTCTATTACATTTCACCCAAAGTATGGGCGTGGAAAGAATACCGGATAAAATCGTTCAAGAAATATGTGGATGAGATGCTTTGCATCCTGCCCTTTGAAGTGGAGTTCTACAAAAAGCACAATTATCAGGTACATTACGTCGGCAATCCATCTGTAGACGAGATTGACACGCGCGATTTTAAAAATGAAACATTTTCCGGATTCATTGCTGCCAACGAACTCCCCGACCGTCCGATTATCGCACTTCTTGCCGGAAGCCGGAAACAGGAAATATCCAGGAACCTGCCATCCATGCTGCAGGCTGTAAAAGGATTTGAAGATTATCAGCTTGTCATTGCGGGTGCGCCCGGCATTGAACCCGGCTTTTATGATAAATTTACAAAAGGGCTCCCGTTAAAGGTGTTATTCAATCAAACATACCGCATCCTTGCCCAATCACAGGCAGCTTTGGTTACATCGGGTACGGCTACCCTGGAGACGGCGCTGCTGAATGTTCCTCAAGTGGTTTGTTACCGTATGCCGATGCCCCGATTGTCGTACTGGGCTTTCAAAAATATCTTGCACACGCCCTATATCTCGCTGGTGAACCTCATTTGTGACAGGGAAGTGGTGATGGAGTTTTTTGCAAAGTTTTTCACTGTCGAGAATATTCGAAAAGAGCTTATCCAGCTTCTCCACGTGAAAAACTACCGAAAGAACATGTTGGATAATTATGCTGAAATGCGCCGGATATTGGGCAACACCGGAGCTTCAGACCGGGCGGCGGAAATAATTCTGGATAAACTCGGGAATAATCCACTCAAAAAATTCAGTATCTAAGAAACTGTTTTGAATTTTTTTGTTTCCTTTGTAGCAGAACTAATTTAAAAAAATCAGAAACAGCATGAAAATTGGAATCCTCACTTCCGGCGGCGACTGTCCCGGAATTAACGCGACCATACGAGGCGTTGGAAAAACAGCCATTAACAATTTCGGGATGAAAATAATCGGGATCCAAAATGGTTTTTCCGGCCTGCTCTACAAGGATGTCGTTGAACTATCCGACGCGTCGCTCTCGGGAATTCTTAATCTGGGAGGGACAATTCTTGGAACCGCCCGCGAAAAGGTATTCCGAAAAAAAATAACCTCTCCCGATGAAAATGACCGCGAAGAGATAAAAAAATGCTACCACGAGTTAGGGCTCGACTGTTTGGTTTGTATCGGCGGAAACGGCACTCTAAAAACAACATGGATGCTTGCCGAATTGGGATTGAACGTAATAGGAATTCCTAAGACCATTGATAACGATGTGTATGGGACCGACGTTACTTTCGGATTCGATACCGCCGTAAACATCGCTACCGATGCTATCGACCGCCTGCATTCCACGGCAAGTTCTCACCGCCGGGTTATGGTTATCGAGCTGATGGGGCACCACGCCGGATGGATCACATTGCATGCCGGGATGGCTGGCGGAGCCGACATTATTCTGCTTCCCGAACTTGGGTACAACATGAAAGTAATTATCGACAAGATTAAGAAACGGATGGACCTGGGAAAACCCTATTCCATTGTGGCGGTTGCCGAAGGAGTTGTGATACAGGGGAGCAGCGAAAGGCCCGCTATGTATTTCGCCAGGGAGATTGAAAAACAAACCGGATTTGAGACCCGCGAAACCGTTCTAGGATACATTCAGCGCGGCGGCTCACCCTCTCCGTCAGACCGTAACCTGGGCACACTCCTTGGCGGACATGCCGCACAACTCATTCACGAGGGGAAGTTTGGTCGCATGGTTGCCCTGATCAATAATCAAATATCGGATGTCTCTTTGGAAGAAGTCGCGGGAAAGCTTCGTCTAGTGACAGTGGATACACCATTGGTACAACAAGGGAGGAGAATGGGAATATCTTTCGGCGTCTGGGAATAAAGTTTAGCTTCAGGCTTCTATAGGCAGGCCTTCTTCCGCCGACCCGGGCAGGTCCGAAGATTCGCTTTTCCTCTTCTCGAGAAGTTTTTCTAAAAGCTCATTATCGTTACGCAATTTTTTAATGGCTTTCTTTGCCGCTTTCTGATGCGATTCTTTTTTCGAATAACCTTTTCCTGAACCGAGTTCTATCCCGCCGACAATAACCCGCGATTCAAAAACGGGATTGTTTTGTTCGTCAAATGTAGATTCGGTTACCTCAAAGCCCACCTCTATCTTGTATTTTTGCCCCCACTCTATCAAACGCGATTTAAAATCGACCTCGCTTTTCAACACAACATCCATATTGATGTGCTGCTTAATGAGTGTTTCAAAAACAAACTTTTTGGCTACACGGTAACCCTGATCAAGATAAATCGCCCCGATCAGAGCTTCAAGAGCATCGCCGTATATATTGGTGTTGTGAGCGAGATTACGGGTAGAAGAGGTGATGATTTTATCGAGTCCTATCTCAACAGCAATTTTATTCAGCGTTTCGCGTTGAACAATCCTCGAGCGGGTACTGGTAAGAAATCCCTCTTTTTTATTCTCGAATTTTTTGTACAAAATATCGGCCACAATAGCATCAAGAATGGCATCACCCAAAAATTCAAGTCGTTCATTATTCACCCACTTTCCTGAATTTGAGCGCATTGATGACGATCTGTGTGTCAATGCTTCCTGGTACAGATCAATCTTATCGGGATAGAATCCCAACATCTTGTAGAATGAAAAGTAGGGTTCCTTCCCTTTGTGAGGGATAGCCCTTACTTTTCGCATAAATTTTCTTAACACATTACTTATTGAATTTCTTAAGAATAACGCTTGCGTTGTGGCCTCCGAAGCCAAAAGTATTCGATAGTACAGCTCGTAACTCGCGTTTTTGAGCTTTGTTGAATGTGAAGTTTAGATCGTAATCAATTTCCGGGTCTTCGTCGCCTTCGGTAAAATTAATGGTTGGCGGGACTATTTGGTTCTCAAGAGCAAGAGTGCAAAACATTGCTTCCAACGAACCGGCAGCACCCAACAGGTGGCCTGTCATCGACTTGGTTGAGCTGATATTCAGCTTGTAACTGTGTTCTCCAAACACATCCTTGATCGCTTTCACTTCCGAAATATCACCTACCGGCGTAGATGTTCCGTGAACGTTGATGTAATCTATATCTTCGGGTTGCATTCCTGCATCCTCCAAGACGTTGTGCATTACCAGTTTGGCTCCCAAGCCATCGGGATGAGAAGCAGTGATGTGGTAAGCATCGGCCGACATTCCGGCTCCGGCTACTTCAGCATAGATGTGTGCGCCGCGCGCAAGGGCATGTTCCAGTTCTTCGAGAACCAGACTCGAAGAACCTTCTCCCATGACAAATCCGTCCCGGCTGGCGCTAAAGGGGCGCGAAGCTGTTTCGGGCGAATCGTTACGGGTAGAAAGTGCGTGCATCGCATTGAATCCGCCAACAGCCGACGCACTGATGGTCGCCTCGGCACCACCGGTAATAATAACGTTTGCCTTGTTCAGCCGGATAAGGTTAAAAGCATCAGCTATAGCGTTTGTGGAAGACGCGCATGCCGAAACGGTTGCGTAATTAGGACCTCTCAGTCCGTAAATCATAGAGATATGCCCGGCGGCAATATCGGCTATCATTTTCGGAATGAAAAATGGATTGAATCGAGGGCCTTTGTCCTGTGTAAGATAATAATTACCAACCTCTTCCTCAAAAGTTCTGATACCTCCAATTCCGGCAGAGAAAATAACGCCGATTCGGTTAGTGTCTTCTTTTTCCAGATCAAGTCCCGAGTTCTCTATCGCTTCTTTCGCCGCTTTGAGGGCAAGTTGTGAATAGCGGTCGAATTTCCGGGCTTCTTTCCGATCAAAAAGCTCATTGGGATCAAAATCTTTTACCTCGCAGGCAAATTGTGTCTTGAATAAAGATGCATCGAAAAGAGTAATAGGCCCGGCCCCGCTTTTTCCCGCTACGGCATTCTCCCATGTTGTTTTAACATCGTCTCCCAACGGCGTTACAGCTCCCAGGCCTGTTACTACTACTCTTTTTAATTCCATGAATTTTTGATTATGGATTTCTTATTTAGCATGTTGTTCAACGTAAGCAACAGCATCGCCTACAGTAGAAATTTTTTCAGCTTGATCGTCGGGAATTGAGATGTTGAATTCTTTTTCGAACTCCATGATAAGCTCAACAGTGTCAAGTGAATCAGCTCCCAAATCATTAGTAAAGCTGGCGGCTTCCGTTACTTCAGATTCTTCAACACCTAATTTATCGACAATGATCGATTTTACTCTTTGTGCTACTTCAGACATAACTTTTTATTAATTAAATTAGTAAATAAAAGATATTTTCTTTTTAATTTTGTGGATGCAAAGTAAATCAATTTTTCTTTAACCACACAATTTTTCAATCAATAAATTCACAAAAAGTGCACATTTGTCGTTTTTTTGTGCAAGAACAACACCTGTTTTATGAAGAGAATAGCCATATTTGCCTCGGGCAGCGGATCGAATGCCGAAAATATTGCCCAGTATTTTTCAGGGAGCAACGACATTGAAATTTCGTTGATACTTTCCAACAAAAAAGAAGCTTTTGTGCACGAGCGAGCCAAAAAGCTGGGGATTCCGTCTTACACCTTTTCTAAAACGGAATTTGATGAAGCGGATTTGATTTTGGAAACGCTACAACAGTACGAGATTGATTTTATCGTGTTGGCAGGCTTTCTGCTGAAAGTACCCCGACCCATTCTGGAAGCCTTTCCCAACAGGATAATCAATATCCATCCGGCTCTGCTCCCTAAATATGGCGGGAAAGGGATGTACGGCGACCGCGTTCACCGTGCGGTAATTGATGCCGGCGAAAAGGAGTCGGGCATCTCCATACATTATGTTAATGAACACTACGATGAAGGCAACATCATTTTCCAGGCCACCTGCGAAGTCCTTCCCTCTGACTCTCCCGACGATATTGCCCAAAAGGTACATCAACTGGAATACAACTATTTCCCGGAAGTGATCGAAAAGATTGTACGGAATAATAACTTTGACAAAATTCACAAAAAATAAAATTTTGTATTACCTTTGCACGCGCAAGTAAAAACGCTGCCCGCGGTCGTGGCGTAATTGGTAGCCGCGCTAGACTTAGGATCTAGTGCCGAGAGGCGTGGGGGTTCGAGTCCCTTCGACCGCACAGGGAAGCTCCTTTCAGAGAAATCTGAGGGGAGTTTTTTTATCCAAATAATCGTTATATTTGCATCTAAATTTGCAAACAACCTCAATAGGACAGATTATACGCTTGCTATAAATTTGGCAGATGCGAATGTTGTAATTTTATTGCGTAAATAACACTTGCCCCGGATACGCAAATTGGAACACGACCAATACACACTAAGGACAGCTAGGGCATACAACATCAAGAAATGGAATACACCCTTGTCATAGGAACTTTCGAAGCTGTCTTTCTGCTTCTTTTGCTGCTGGGGAAAAAGAATAAATCACTTCCGGATTATCTTCTGGGAGTAATCTTCTTACTTTATGCCCTGAGCATCGGGTTGGTGTACCTTGAATTGAACAACGCGAGGAAAAACTTTCCCCTTCCCGTTATAATGAATATCAGTTGGGTATTCCTTTTCCTTCATGGCCCGGCTCTGTGGTTTTATATCAAGAGTTTATCTGATCCTGAATTCAAATTCAAACCGGTATTCCTGCTTCACTTCGTTCCTTTCATCTTTTTTTTGATTTTTCATTATTCCCATTTTATCAGTCTCCCGGTTTCCGAAAAGATCAGGTTGCTTGAAAATGACCTATTTAAAGAACAGGCCTTTTATAAAATATCAGTTTTGTCAATAAGTGCGTCAACCATCAGCTACAATTTCTGGGCTCTTAACCTGCTCAGAAAAAGACGCAACAAATTAATGCAGCAGTACTCAAAGATTGAAGGAATTGACCTTGGATGGTTAAGCGTACTTATTATAGCGGCACTTATAAGTTATTCAGTCAATATGGCCCTTTTTAACCTCGACCTGATTTTTCATTTCGCGACATATAAGTTTCTGATGTTCTTGGCATATAGTTTCGCATCCATATATATTCTGTTCCTTGGCTATTTTGGACTGCGACAGGGAAATATTTTTATTGACAGCCTGAGAATCTCCAGGGAATCAGATGCCAAATCAGCTTCGGTTGAAATCACTTCCCCCGTAGCCACCGCAAACAGCACCTTTATCGAATCTCTTCTCCAAAACATGGAAGAGAAACAGCCTTATCTTGATCCGGAAATAACCATCTCAAAATTAGGTGAGATACTGAATGTCAGAGCCGAACTCCTCTCAAAAGTACTCAACTCTCAGCTTAACCAGAATTTTTTTGATTTCATTAACAAGTACAGGGTTGATGAATTTAAAAACCAATGCATTTCAAAAGCGAACAGCCATCTCTCCATTATGGGTATAGCCTATAACTGCGGTTTTAACTCTAAAGCCTCTTTTTATAGGGCGTTCAAGAAATTTGAAGGATTATCCCCTAGTGCATATATTGAGAAAGTCTCATGAAAAGTGAGACTCTTTTTTCCGGAAAGTGGAACTTCCTAAATATCTGTTGGGACTTTGATATGGCGTCTGTCCGGTAATTTTGTTGGAGATTTAAATTACAGAAGATGAAATCTTTAAACCTCCTAATCCTGCTTGCGATTAATATCCCGATCGTAACCGCATCAATAAACAGTGATACCACTTTCATTGAAACAGGAATCACCTTACAAACAAGTACCGGAGAGATTTTTGGGACTTTAACCATTCCCGGGAGACCGGAAAGAATTCCTGTGGCACTAATTATTTCCGGATCAGGACCAACAGACAGGGACGGGAATAATCCGATGATGAAAAACAACTCACTGAAAATATTAGCGACTGAACTATCAAAAAATGGTATTGCTACATTAAGGTATGATAAAAGAGGTGTCGCGGATAGCAAAGCAGCTGCAAAAAGTGAAAAAGACCTTCGGTTTGACGATTATGTTTCCGATGCGAAAGAATGGATATACTTATAAAAAAGGATAACCGGTTTTCAGAAGTAATAATCGTTGGACATAGCGAAGGCTCACTGATCGGTATGCTGGCAGGCATGTCAATCAATAAATTCATTTCTATTGCCGGTTTTGGGCAATCAGCGGACAAAATCTTGAAAGAGCAATTAAGTTCTCAACCCAAAGTGGTTCAGGATTTATCGTTCCCTATAATTGACAGTTTAAAACACGGAAATACTATTGAAACTGTTCCTCCCATGCTTAATTCGCTATTCAGGCCGAGTGTTCAGCCTTATATGATTTCGTGGTTTAAATATGACCCTCAGGATGAAATTAAGAAACTATCCATTCCCATACTTATTTTACAGGGCACAAACGATATCCAGGTGGGAGTCGGAAATGCACGGAGACTCTCGAATGCAAACCCCAATGCGGAATTATTTCTTATTACCGGCATGAATCACATTTTAAGAATTACAGATGGGGACAGACAAGCCAACCTGACAACCTATAGTACAGTAATTTGCCAATTGCTGAAGAACTGGTGAAAGCCATAACTGACTTCATCCGCAGGAACACTAACATTGATAATTGATAATCGGCATGCTAATTACTGCTTTACATAAAAAAGAGATCCTTAACCCATTAGCTCTTTATTTACTCATTGCCTTTCTATATGTTACAGTAACCCTACGGGGAAATGGAAAGGAAGAGCCTACCGGTAAACCGGAGATTTTTATAATCGGGTCAATTCACACCATGCATTATAATCCGGACTACCATTATTCCAATGTTGATCTTCTGGAACAAATCAAGGCCCTGAAGCCTGATGTAGTTTGTGGTGAGATTGCAATAGAGGCATTTGAGCAGGCAACGGAGGGATACTTTCCTCCCGAGGCAGCTTTACTTGCTGAGATGGCATCGGTGTTGAATTATCGTTTTATTCCCGTTGACTGGCGGCTTGATCATGCCACCCAATCACAGGCCGACAGCGTTTACCCGGAATCGGTAAAGGAAAAACTCACATTCTTCGCAAGCACTTATTTTACCAGGATGAATGAATCTGTCAACCAATCAATATATGATGCCATCCACTGCGAATCAAACATTGCCGTTATTGATTCAGTCTTTGAACAAATCATTGGTGCAGACCCGATAGCCGAGACAGCACACGGCAACTGGCACAAACGCAACCGACGAATTGCAGAAAACGGGATGAATGCTGCCAGGGATGCATACAGAATAGTTTTTGTTTTCGGGAGTGACCACATTCCTCAGATCAGGAGGCAGTTACGCGACTTAGGATTCGAGCCGCAGATACCGGACCGTTTGTTTGTTCCGTGCGGAAGCTTTAAAGTACCCGATGCTGTACTGAAACGATGGGAGCGTAACTTGGAGAATCTGAAGTTAATCCTCGACAAAAAAATCCCGGTCACGGATGATTACTTTCAGAAAATTATCAATAGCCAACGAATCCGGGAGCTGGAGCAGGCTATTCAAAAATCATCTTAACTCAGGCCGGACAACAACCCGACCTCTAGAATTAAACAACATCAGAAACATTTTTCCTTATCGGTTTTCATAAACCTACACTGCATATTGCTTCTTTTTGCACGAGCCTGGTTTATGGTTTTATATCAATTGTTTATCTGATCCGGGACAGAATAATTACCAATTAAATATCAATATTATGGACAAGTTAACTATTACAGAAACGATCATTGCTTTAGAGACAGCGGCTCTTGAGGCATGGCACAATGGGAACCCCTCCCCTTATCTCGAACTTTATTCAAAGGATTTTACTTATTTCGACCCTGTACTTGAAAGGCGGCTTGACGGTTGGGACAAGATAAAAGAGCTTTATGAAAGCATGCGGGGAAAGATAAAAATGGATAAATTTGAAATAATAAAACCCATTGTACAATCAACTGAAACAATGGCTGTTCTGACCTATAATCTGCATTCATATTCAGGCGAAATGCTCTGGAAAGAGAAGTGTACAGAAGTGTACAGACTCGAAGGAGATAACAAATGGAAAATCATCCACAGCCATTGGTCACTGACTAAACCTATTATCGATTAATTTCTCTTCCACAACTTTTTGATTACTTGTGAATAAAAGATTGACACTCTCTGATAGACAATCCTTTCGGGAGGGGAAATCTGACACTCTCTCTGCCGGTGATCTTTATTGGTCGGCCTATAAAAACAGTTTTTTATCCAAATAATCGTTATATTTGCATTTCACGTTTCCACCGCTGCATCCGGATTTAATGAATATTCGCAAACAACCCCAATAGGGTAATTATATGTATTAAATGGGCGGATCCAATATTACGGACACGATAGAAAACTTACAACGCAATCGCTTGACGATTTTACAAAGCAAAATGTTTTGAAAAAATACAAAAGCCTGAATAAGTTTTTAAACCGATGGCAAAGTGCAAAATCGCAACAGGAAGTTGGCAAAGAATTAGAAAACGAAACTTATCGAACGGCTTAAAATGAAACTTGGAGAAATAATAAAAAACAATAATTGGTTAAGCGTTGAAATGGTGCTTTTAAAACTCTATCCCGATGAGAAAAAGAACATTTCGGGCTACGAAGAAGTTTTTAATAAACAAACACTGATGAACTCACCAATTCCCTTGCTATTGAATTTACACCTTGGAGTGAATGGCTTGGGATGGATATTGACCCAAATACGCTTAAAACATTCAGCAAACTCGAAATTATTTCACATTGCCTTTATGAAATGACTTTCGTAGGTTTCGAAGAAGAAGAAATTCAAGCGGAAATGGACAGGATTAACGACACCGTGGAAGAAATTAAAAACATGACCGATGAAGAAAAGAAAGAAAAACTAAAGTGAACTTAAAACAGCCCTCGAATCATGAGCGAAGAAAAAAACATCATTATTTATAACACAGCTGATGGCAAAGCATCTGTATCGTTGTACGCCAAAGACGGAAGCGTATGGATGAATCAAAACCAGTTGGCCGAACTTTTTGACACCTCAAAGCAAAACGTTGGGCAACACATAGCTAATATACTGGCAGAAGGTGAATTACAAGAAAATTCAGTTGTAAAGAATTACTTTACAACTGCCAACGACGGAAAAAACTACGGGGTGACTTTCTACAACCTCGATATGATTCTGTCCATTGGTTTTCGCGTGCGAAGCAAGCGGGGAACACAGTTTCGGATATGGGCAAATCGTAACTTAAAAGAATATATGATTAAGGGTTTTGTGATGGATGATGAACGCCTTAAAAATCCAGATGGTCGGCCCGACTATTTTGATGAATTGCTGGAACGCATCCGCGACATACGTGCATCGGAAAAACGATTCTACCAGAAAATACGCGATTTGTTTGCCCTTAGCAGCGATTACGACCCCGCAGACAGAGCTACGCAGATGTTTTTTGCCGAAACCCAGAACAAATTGCTGTATGCCGTTACCGGGCAAACCGCCGCCGAGATCATAGTTTCACGTGCCGATGCCGAAAAACCAAACATGGCGCTCACCTCGTGGAAAGGAAGCATTGTACGCAAACAAGACATCTTTATTGCCAAAAATTATCTTTCCAGCGAAGAAATTGACACTTTGAACCGACTTGTGGTTATCTTCCTGGAAAGTGCCGAACTACGTGCCGGAAATCGCATGGACATTACCATGAAATTTTGGCATGAGAATGTGGATCGCATGCTCGAATTCCAAGATAAAAACATACTGCGAAACGCCGGTTCCATAAGCAATCAACAAATGGAAGAAAAAGTGCGCGAAATTTATGCCGCCTTTGACGCGCGCCGTAAAGGATACGAAGCCATGGAAGCCGACAACAACGATTTGCAGGAACTAAAAGAGCTGGAAGAAAAGATTAAAAAACATGACCAATAATTTTCTTATGGAAACTTCAAAATTTGATATAGCAGACTACTTAGATGATAACGAAATGATTGCTGAATACCTTAATACTGTATTGGCAGAAGGCAATGATTCAGATGTAATTACGGCAATAGGACATATTGCAAAATCAATTGGAATGACAAAAATTGCTCAAGAAACAGGATTAAGCAGACCAAGTTTACACAAAGCTTTATCTGACGGGTCTAAACTTCAGTTTGAGACAATTATGAAAGTATTAAGAGCAATTGGAGGACGGATACAGATAAATCCCCTGACTGCATAAGAAAAAAACGCACCACAACAGCATCTATGTCCAATAGTGCCCCACAGAAACATTGCGCCGTTGGACAATTTCTAAATTACGCATATGATTTACGTTGGACTATTAAGGGGAATAAATGTAGGAGGAAATAACAAAGTGGAGATGAAAAAATTGAAAACCACTTTTGAGTCTCTCGGCTTTACGAATGTCATCACCCATATCAACTCAGGAAACATCATTTTTGAATCTAACTCAATACAACAAGGGAATATTACTGCTAAAATTGAAAAGGCAATAAAAAATGACTTCCAGTTGGATTTAAATGTTTTAGTTAAAGATATTAATAGCATAGTAAGGATTTTTGAAAATTTACCTGCCACTTGGGTAAAAGATAAAACGATGAGAACTGATGTGATGTTTTTGTGGGAGAAATTCGATTTTCCGGAAGTTATTGAAAAATTAAGGACTAATCCCGTGGACAATATAAAATATGTGCCGGGTGCACTTTTATGGAATGTAGAAGGAGAAAATTATAGTAAAAGTGGTATGCTAAACCTTATGGGAACTGACTTATATAGGAATATGACGATAAGAAATGTAAATACCTTTAGAAAAATTCACCAAATTATGATGGATTTAAATAATAGATAAACATTAAATCTGTCGCATAGGGTTCACGCCAAGGCGCTCAATGCGTTGGGATATGATGCCTGGCTTAGTACGTATGATAGACTTTAGATACATGCGGTAAAAGTCAATAATTATCGCTTTCACGTTTCCACCAACAAAAAACCGATTTTTCTAAATATAAACCGGACAGCCCTATATTTCTTTAACATCAACAGAGAAGCCCGCTCACAATACTAATTAATATAAAATCACTAATTCTAATCAAAAATTCAAAACAATAAATACTTTACACTGTAAAAAACTAATATCTTTGCGAATCAATATAACGAATTTTAATGCAATCAAAAGCGTTTTAAATTTAATCATATTTTAATACTGGGAATATTGATATATTTAACAGTTCCTACGCTTATATTTTATTAATACCAAACTTGTGGAGCGGGGAGGAAAACAATTAAAAAAAATGAAAAAATCAACTTTATTACTTTTCACATTATTGGTTTCAGCGGTTATTTTCGCTCAACAGAGCAACCTGACAGACGTTGTTTACCTCAAGAACGGAAGTATTTTACGAGGTATTATTATTGAGCAGATTCCAAATGAGTCAATAAAGCTACAAACTGCCGATAATAATATTTTAGTTTACAAAACAGATGAAATAGAAAGAATCACCAAAGAGCCTGTTTCAAATCGAAACAACTTTAGGAATAATGATAAAAGAAAAGGCTTTATAGGCCCGTCGTTAGGTGTAGCATTTCCTGTAGGGGATGTAAGTGGAATGCCCATCGGAGCAACACTATCTTTAATCGATTTTGGGTATTTATTCACACAAAATATTGGTATTGCCGGCAAGTGGTTCAGCACTAGACATGCTGAAGATGGAGAAAGTGTTGGTGTTGGCGGTTTAATGGCCGGGCCCTTAGTCTCCACCCCAATAAGTTCAAAAGTAAACCTTGAAGGCAGGGGATTAATTGGCATTGGGGCTTTTACGGAAGCTGGTGAATCTTCAGGCGCATATTTTGCCTACGATTTAGGAGTTGGGGTGAGAATTAACACAAGCGATAAAGTGTCATTGCTAATCAATGCAGATTACATCAATGTAGATTACACAGGTGAGATAGATTATAATTCGGTTAATGTGACATTCGGGGTAGCATTCAGGTTAAGATAAAAAAGGTTGTATTAAACCAAAGCCGTGTATTTTAATAGAGACCTGAAAAATTAATCAAACCCGTTGATGATTAAAAAATCTTTTATAATTTCGTATCCAAATGGATACATGTAAAAATGCATAGTATTAAGAGCAATTGGAGGACAGATACAGATAAATCCCCTGAATACATAAGAAAAAAGCGCACCACAACTAAAATTACTGATTACCAATCTCCGGTAAAACTTTGGGGTATCTTGTTTTTTTAAAAAAAATAACGTAGTTTTGTGAAGAATCAAATCAGGCATCTAACCCATAAACACTTATCATAAAGTGGCACGATCAGTAACACTCTACTCCCTGCAATGGGGCGATCTATCATTGGAAGGAGCATGCGTAAAGGCGAAAGAATCCGGCTACGACAGCCTTGAGCCGGGATTACCCGACCATCTGGATGTCCGGCAGACAGATCCTGTATTATTATCAGGGCCTGCTCTCCATAGAGTGGGGAGACAGCGCATAAGTGTGCGTTGCTAACATATAAATGCTTTGTGGGGTACCCGTATGATGAAACAGGCGTAATCTGATAAGCTGTCCAAAGCGAAGCGAGTTAATTATCAGATAGCCTGTAAATCGAGAACGGGTCACAAAACATTGACAGTCGGGATTTAGTTGTTCAATATATGTAAAATCAAAAAAATACAGACAGATGGAAAACAGACGATTAAAAATGGGAATGGTTGGAGGCGGTATTACCGGTTTTATCGGAGCCATTCACCTTCGTGCAGCTTTGATGGAGAACATGGTAGAACTGGTCTGCGGATGTTTCAGCTCAAATCCGGAGATATCAAAAGAGTCCGGACGCTCTTATTTCCTGCCGGACAATCGCATCTACGGCAGCTATCAGGAAATGTTCGAAAAAGAGATGGACTTGCCTGAAAACGAAAGGATGGATTTTGTGGTGATCGTGACCCCCAACAAATACCATTTCGAACCGGCCATGATGGCGTTGGAAAGAGGTATTCACGTGGTGCTGGATAAACCCATGACTTTCTCCCTGGAAGAGGCCAAAGCCCTTCGGAAAAAAGTGGAGGAAACAGGCCTGGTACTGGCTTTAACCCACGTTTACTCCGGTTATCCCGCAATAAAAGAGATGAAAGCGAGAATTGCCGCAGGAGAGTTGGGCAAGTTGCGCCGCGTATATGTAGAGTATCCGCAGGGTTGGCTGGCAGAACGCATTGAGTTGCAGGAAGGGAACAATGCGGGATGGCGCACCAATCCGGAATTATCGGGGAAAGCCGGCTGTATGGGCGATATCGGGACTCACGCCTGGCATTTGTGCGAATACGTGACCGGACTAAAGGTGGAAGAACTTTGCGCCGAGCTGAACACTTTCGTTCCCGGGCGCCCGATCGACGACGACGGAGTTGCCATGATGCGGATGGAACAAGGGGTGAAAGCCTTGCTTTCCGCCAGTCAGGTTGCCACAGGTGAAGCCAACAACATAAACGTTCGTGTATATGGGGAAAAGGGAGGAGTACAATGGCTCCAGGAACATCCCAATCAACTGTTCCTGAAAAAAAGCAATAGCCCCGAAGAGGTCATACACATCGGCGGGAACTACCCTTATCTGGCTAAAAGCGTCCGGTGGAATACACGTACCCCGGGAGGACATCCCGAAGGTTTTATCGAAGCTTTTGCCAATATCTATCGCAACTTCACCCTGACGGTGATGGCTAAAATGAAAAAAGAAACTCCAACAGCCGGGATGCTTGATTTTCCGAATGTGAACGACGGTGTCCGGGGCATGCAATTCATTGAAACGGTGGTAAAATCGGGTTGGAGCAATGATCCGAAATGGATAAAGTGGATAGAGTAATGATGATATCGATGGACATGGACAAGACAATTATCTCATTTTTAAACGAAGCTGTCGAGAAGTACGGTGACCGTCCGTTTCTTTACGAAGCGAGAAGAGGAACAGATTACACCTCACTTTCCTACAAAGAAGTCCAGGAAAGAGCCAGGCAATTTGCAGCCGGATTAATCGCCTTGGGGATTCAGGCAGGCGACCGCATCGCCCTTATTTCCGAAGGTAAAAACAACTGGGTAATAGGTGAGCTGGGGGTGCTGCATGCCGGAGCCGTTTGCGTTCCGCTTTCAGTAAAACTGGAAACGGAACAGGATATCGGGTTTCGCGTGAATCACTCCGAATGTTGCGCAATCATGGCTTCCGACCAGCAAATAGCGAAAATCCGCCCGATGAAAGGAGCATTTTCTACCGTAAAACAGTACATCTTGCTTGACCCGGAGGAAGCGTTGCAGGAAAATGAATTACTGTTTGATGCAATAACTGGAAACGGCAAGAAATTGATATCCGACAATCCAGAGGCGCTGGAAGAACGGATGAAGGCCGTAACCCCCGATTCGTTGGCGAACATCTCCTACACATCGGGAACAACGGCAAACCCGAAAGGGATCATGCTATCGCACGGCAACTACGTATGCAACTCGGAACAAGCGATGGAACATTTAAACGGAATACCTTCATATTTCAGGCAACTGCTTATTCTGCCGTGGGATCACTCTTTCGGGCACACTGCCGGAATTTATTCGTTTATGAAGTGCGGCGCTTCGCTGGCATCGGTAGCTATGGGAAAATCGCCGATGGAGGTTCTCAGGAACGTTCCCAAAAGCCTGAAAGCGATCAATCCGCATTTGCTGATGAGTGTCCCCGCGCTTGCTTCCAACTTCAGGAAAAACATCGAAGCCGGAATAGAAAAGAGAGGAAAATTGACCGCTACGTTATTCAGAAAAGCGCTTAAAACCGCATACGCATACAACAAAGAGGGTTACAACAAAGGCTCCGGCGGACGTTTCTGGATGAAACCGCTTCTGACATTTTACGATAAAATCATCTTCTCCAAGGTACGTGAATCGTTTGCCAGCAACATGGAGTTTTTCATTGGAGGCGGTGCATTGCTCGATATTGAGCTGCAACGGTTCTTTTATGCTATCGGTATCCCTATGTACCAGGGCTACGGGTTATCGGAAGCCACTCCCATAATTTCCGCTAACTGCCCGCATGCGCACAAACTCGGCTCTTCAGGAAAACCGCTTCCGCATATGGATATAAAGATTGTAGATGACAACATGAAAGAGGTTCCCACGGGTGAGAAAGGCGAAATTATTATCCGGGGCGGAAACGTGATGAAGGGGTATTGGAAAAACTCGGAAGCTACCGCCGAAACCATTGTGGACGGATGGCTCAGAACGGGCGATATGGGGTATATCGACAACGACGGATACCTGTACGTGCTTGGACGCACCAAATCGTTGCTGATCAGTGATGACGGGGAAAAATTCTCCCCCGAAGGAATCGAAGAGTCCATCATGGCCAAATCACCGTTTATCGAACAAATTGTGTTGTACAACAATCAACGGCCTTATACAACGGCGTTAATCACAGTTAATCCCGTTGAATTGAGAAAAGAGACATCTGACCCGACAGAAGCGGCCCGACTCATTGAAAAAGAAATTGCGGAGTACCTGAAAGGCGGCAAAAACGACGGGATGTTCCCTTACCGGTGGCTGCCATCCGCCTTTGCCATTATAGAAGAACCGTTTAGCGAAAAGGACGGAATGGTAAACTCCACGATGAAAATTGTAAAACACAAGGTTTATTCGGCATACGCTTCGCGTATTGAAGAATTATACACGCCCGAAGGAAGAAAAGCCACCTCACCGGGTAACTTGGAGGTATTAGCTAATCTACTGTAAGTCGCATCCTTTGCATCCGCCACAAAATCCGGACTTCTTCTTCACGAAAAAGAAACGGTAAACCGCGCGGATAACTATGCCGGAGACAACAATGCCGATGAGGATAACTATAAATAACTGCAAACTCATGTTTTTACAACAAATAGATGTTCAAAATGTTTAAGAGACGAAACTGCCGATTTGATAAACCAGGAACGCTATGATCCAGGCCAGCCCGGTAGAGTAAATCACGCTGAAAAGCGCCCATCTCCACGAATGAGATTCCTCTTTGATGGCTACTATGGTGGCAATGCAGGGAAAATAAATAAGTATGAACAGTAAAAATCCGATAACGACCAGCGGTGAGAAAACAGGCGTCCCGTCCGGATGCTCCGCAGACAACAACCGGGTTTGAAGCGACTGCTGGTCGTCGCTATCGCCGGTGTAGAGCACACCCATTGTACTGATTACGATCTCTTTTGCCGCCATTCCCGACAATAAACTCACCGAAATTTTCCAGTCGAAACCCAGCGGGCGCATAACCGGCTCCATAAAATGGCCGATTTTTCCGATGTATGAATTTACCTGATGCTCGGTATTCCTCGCGTGCTCAATCTCTACCATCAAACGCTCTTTCTCTGTTTGCGGCAAGGTAAGGGTATCGAGTTGGGCTACCTGCGCATCAAATCGGCTTTCGCGTTCCTTATTTTGCGGGAAATAACCCAAAAACCAGATAATGATGGAGGCAACCAGAATGGGGCCGCCCATTTTCAGCAAATACTGCTTGGCCCGCTCCCACATATGGATGATCACCGATTTAAATGTGGGCATCCGGTAAGGCGGCAACTCCATCACAAACGGCGTCTCTTCCTTAGTGAAAAATCTCTTGCGAAGCAAGATCGCCGTCAGAATGGCCACCAAAATGCCCACGCTGTATAACCCGAGCATGACAAAACTGCCGTTCCGGGGGAAAAAAGCGCTCACAAACAAGATATAGACCGGCAATCGCGCACTGCACGACATGAATGGAACAATCAGCATGGTAATCATCCGGCTACTCCGGCTTTCGATAGTGCGGGTGGACATAACGGCAGGAACATTACATCCAAATCCCATAATAAGCGGGATAAACGACTTTCCGTGAAGCCCGATGTTGTGCATCAGCTTATCCATGATGAACGCCGCACGCGCCATATAACCCGAATCTTCCATAAAAGCGATAAAAGCATACAGAATCACGATGTTGGGCAGAAAGACGATCACACCCCCCACCCCGCCGAAAACTCCGTCAACCAGTAGATCCTTGAGCGGACCTTCGGCCATATTACCGCGGATTAAATTTCCGGCTTCGTCCACCATCCACTCTATCCACTCCATCGGATAAGCGCCGATCCGGAAAGTGGCCTCGAACATAATCCACAAAAAAAGAAAGAAAAGGGGAAGCCCAAAATATTTATTCGTCAGGACGGAATCGAGCACAGCGGTTTTATCTTCGAATTTGGTTTTTTCACTCAGGGTCTCCTTGAGCGCACCGGCAATAAACCCGTACCGGGCATTGGTAAACGCCGACTCAGGATCCTCTTTCAACAGCCTTTCGATATAGTCCCGCTCTTTGTTCCTACGAGCCAGGAGCTCCTTAGCCTTATCGAACTTACGGATAGTGTTTTCCACCTCTTTATCGCCCTCCAGCAGTTTAATGCCGATATACCGCTTCGGCATATTCAAGGATGAGCCGTTGACCGATAAATCACGGCACATAATACCGATGGATTTTTCCAGTACGCGCCCGTAAGGGACATTTACGCTGTGTAAATTATTGCCCGATTCGTGAATCCGGATCACATTTTCGAGCAATTCGGGGATGCCGAACCCTTTCTTTCCCACCGTAGGGACAATAGGAACGTGCAACATTTCGGAAAGCGTTTGATGGTCGAGAGAACGGCCGCTCCCTTCAAGTTCGTCGTACATGTTGAGCGCCACAACCATCGGCTTTTCCAATTCAATAAGTTCGGTGGTAAGGTAAAGGTTCCGTTCCAAGGCCGACGCCGCCACCACGTTGATAATGACGTCGGGTTCCTCTTCAAGAATAAAGCTCCTCACGTACAGCTCTTCGGGAGAATAAGCCGACAAAGAATAGGTTCCCGGAAGATCAGTCAGAATAAACTTATAACCGTTGTGCCTTAGCGTCCCTTCTTTGGAGTCGACCGTTACGCCGCTGTAATTCCCCACATGTTCGTGCGCTCCCGATGCCAGATTGAAAATGGATGTTTTTCCGGCGTTGGGATTTCCAACCAGCGCCACACGGATAACTTTTCCTTTTTTTGAAAGCGACGGATCGGAGAAATCCGTTTCCGGAGGCTCATTTTCAAACTCTTCAATCTCGTCACTACCCGAGTCGTACAGCGCCTCTTCTTTCAGTTTCGAAATTTCAATCAATACAGCTTCACTGCGCCGCATCGACACTTCGTAGTCCATTATGCCGTATTTGATGGGATCTTTCAGCGGAGCATTCAGGATAGATTTCACTTCTTGTCCACGCACGAATCCCATTTCGAGAATCCGTTTCCGAAATGCTCCCGATCCGTTTACTTTTACAATAAATGCCTTGTCGCCGGTTTGTAGTTCTGAAAGTCGCATAAATGGCACAATCTCTTTTCCGGATGCAAAGGAACATATTTTTTGGCTAAAAGGCGATGTTTTTAAGATATATTATTTATAATGAATTTAAATAAGATGCATGATGAAAAAATTATCTGATTTCGACGCAGCATTTTTTCAAAAATCCCATCTATAAACATAGAAGGCATAGACTTTTAGAGACTGTTTAAAAAAATCGTATGAAGAAACTAATTTGGATGTTAATTTTTGGCGCCATTATTTTGGGCGCTCATGCTCAAAAAACGAGTAATTTCAAGATCGGTGTGGAATTTGGGCAAGGGAGTGTGGAAGGCGACTACAGTAATAAATGGAATATCCGTCAGGATGCTGGCGCCTCCCTGTACGACCATGGACTACTTAGTTCGAGAGTGACTTATGCTCAATCGGATTTCTTTTATTTTGGAATTAAGCCACAAGTTTCACTTTGGAACAATCGGGTAAACCTCTATTCGGGCTTGCGTTTCACCATGTTCAACAGCAATTTGGGAGACAAAAATAGCAATAATTTTTTCTATTTCCGCACCACAAACCCCGATGCGGTTGAATTCTATAAAATATCCCTCATCAAAGAGAAAACCGGATATTTGAGTCTTCCTCTCGAAATAAGTTACAACATTTTCCACCGCAACATTTTGACACCAAACACAACTTTCTCTTTTTATGGAAAAGCAGGAGCGGAAATTGGCTTAAGCATTCTCAACAAACGGAATGTCGATTTTGTATCGGCAACGATGCAATCGCACGAAAACGAAGTTTTGGGCAGCGTTGAAAAGCCAAATAAGCTTTACGGCACGTTTTACGGCGCATTAGGAGGACAACTTACCATTGAAAACGGGATGCAATTTAACGTGGAAGGAATAATTCCATCGCAAATATTGACTAAAAACCACAGCAGCATCATTGAACCGGATACTTTTTCGGGAGTTCAACTCTCTGTGCAATTTCCATTATCCATGTTTATCAAAAACAATTAAATGCAATCGTTATGAAACAATATACGTTTTTACTTTTTTTCGTCTGTACAGTATTGATTTTTTCCGCCTGCAGCAGTTCGGATGAATATCGTTTAAGCGGCTCGGTCTTTATTCCCGATAAAGATTTTCCGGAGTTGCCCAAGTATTCGGAATGGGGTTACAACACTTTTGGGACATATATCGACAGAACCCCTTTCGTTTCTGATAATTACACTATGCCCGTGAAAATAATTGTTGAGTCGGACACGTGCCGGATCGGGTTTAGCGGACAATATTTAAACAAGACCACACTCACGTTTCACCTGCCCGGCTTCTCTCCGGAAAACTATTCCGCTTTGTCGGCCCTCAACAATAAAACCATTTCATTGACGGAACCCTCGTGTATGGTTACGTTTACAAACAACAATAAAACCGATACATTAAATATAACGGAAGGCTTGCTTACATTCAAGCGCGTGCAAAAACTGCTTGTAGATAAAGAAGAAATGAAATCGGTGCTTTCGGGTACATTTTCAATGAAAACAACCATTGCCGGGGAACCGGTCACGATTGGAAACGGACGGTTTGATGTAACCGTAGGGGAGATAAACTTCTTTAAAAAGAGATAATCCGCCGGAAAATTTTAACAAAGTCATTGGATAAGGGCTTTTTCTTTGTAATTTTGCATCTGTTCGAAAAAACATTTGCAAAACATCATTATATGGCAACAAAATCGTTTCATTATCAAGAACCATTTCCCATGTCGGAAGACAAAACGGAATATTACTTGCTGACCAAAGAGCACGTATCGGTTTCGGAATTTGAAGGAAAAGAGATCCTGAAAGTTTCTCAGGAAGGGCTTACCCTGATGGCCCAAAGTGCTTTCCGCGATGTGGAATTTCTGCTTCGCCCCGAACATCAGGAACAGGTAGCCAAGATCCTTACCGACCCCGAAGCGAGCGAGAATGACAAGTATGTAGCGCTCACCTTTCTGCGGAATGCGGAAATATCGGCAAAAGGGATCCTTCCTTTCTGTCAGGACACGGGAACGGCGATTGTGATGGGAAAAAAGGGGCAACAGGTATGGACGGACGGGAACGACGAAGAAGCTCTCTCACGCGGTATTTACAACACCTTTGTGAACGAGAACCTGCGCTACTCGCAAAACGCACCGCTCAACATGTACGACGAAGTGAATACAGGAACAAACCTGCCTGCACAAATCGATTTATACGCCGTTCAGGGAGACGAATATAAATTCCTTTGTATTGCCAAGGGTGGTGGATCGGCCAACAAAACTTACCTATATCAGGAAACCAAGGCGTTGCTCACACCCGGGAAGCTGGAAGCATTTTTGACTGAGAAAATGAAATCGTTGGGAACGGCCGCTTGCCCGCCCTACCATTTAGCGTTTGTCATCGGCGGCACCTCTGCCGAAGCCAACCTGAAAACCGTAAAGCTGGCATCCACAAAATATTACGACAACCTTCCCACCGAAGGCAACGAGTTTGGGCAGGCGTTTCGTGACATAGAAATGGAAGAGAAGCTGAAAATCGCATCTGAAAAATTAGGACTGGGAGCACAATTCGGCGGAAAATATTTCACACACGATGTGCGTGTTATCCGCTTGCCTCGCCACGGAGCTTCATGCCCTGTAGGAATGGGCGTTTCGTGCTCGGCCGACCGCAACATCAAAGCAAAAATCAACAGGGAGGGTATCTGGATTGAGAAAATGGAAGACAACCCCGCTCGCCTTATCCCCGAGTCGATGCGTGAAACAGGCGAAAGCGGCGGCGTGAAGATCAACCTCAACCGCCCGATGCCGGAAATTCTGGCGGAATTATCCAAATATCCGGTTGCCACCCGGCTGTCGCTGAACGGAACAATTATTGTGGGGCGCGATATTGCCCACGCTAAGCTCAAGGAGCGGATCGACCGCGGCGAAGGACTTCCGCAATACATCAAAGACCACCCCATCTATTATGCAGGGCCGGCAAAAACTCCCCAAGGCTATGCATCAGGCTCCATGGGGCCGACCACGGCAGGACGGATGGATTCTTACGTAGATCTGTTTCAATCACACGGCGGCAGCATGATCATGCTCGCCAAAGGGAATCGCAGCCAACAGGTCACCGATGCCTGCAAGAAATACGGAGGATTTTACTTGGGCAGCATAGGCGGGCCGGCAGCAATCCTTGCGCAGAACAGCATCAAGAGCCTCGAATGCGTGGAATATCCCGAATTGGGGATGGAAGCCATCTGGAAAATAGAGGTAGAGGATTTTCCCGCCTTCATTTTAGTGGACGATAAAGGCAACGACTTCTTTAAAGTGGTTACCCAGCCCAATTGTGCATTTGCATAACACCTGTGTATTAATTATTTTGTACCTTTGCTTCGCAAATTAGCGACGTAAAATTGGTAATGAAGATTGCTTTTATAGGTGCCGGCAAAGTTTCAACCGCTTTGGGATTGTATTTCAAAAAGAGAGGATTTGAAATAGAGGGCTATTACAGCCGAAACTGTAAAAGCGCCGGCAAAGCAGCCCTATTAACCCATTCTCATCCTTACTCATCTGTAGAAGAGCTGATGAACAACAGCCACATGATCTGGATCACAACACCCGATGACCAGATTGAAGCCGTTGTCCGGCAAATCTCCGACCTTCCTGTTCTCCGGAAGAACGAGAAATTAGTCTTGCATGCCAGCGGCGTACATTCTCTCGCACTGTTGAGTCCGTTAAAAGAAAACGGATACAATACAGCTTGCGCACATCCGCTTTTGGCATTCGGCGACCCCGTTTTAGCACAGGAGAAGTTGAACAACGTATGGTTTGCCATCGAGAAACAGGGAGAAGAGAACCGGCGACTAACCGATTTTTTTAAAGCGTGCGGAAACCAAACGCTCAGCATAGATCCCGATAAAAAGAGGCTTTATCATGCGGCCGCCTGCGTCTTGTCAAACTATCTGGTAACGCTGCTGGACGCGTCGTATAAGATTTTCGAAAAATCGGGTATTGCCGAAGAGGATATTCACGAAGCAACCAAACCTCTGCTGGAAAGCGTTATCCTCAACCTGAAAGGGAAGGATTGCAAAGAAGCGCTTACCGGCCCCATTAAACGGGGCGACGAAAATACGATCAGGATGCACTTGGAAAGTTTGAATACTTCCATGCCGGAGATGACTGAATTCTATAAGTTGATGGGAAGGCAAACCATGCAGATGTTAGGCGATTATTCGCTGAGAGAACTGTTTAAAGAAGACGGAAGTTAAAATTTAAAAATATGGCACAAAAATTTACTGTAAAATCGTTTCAGGAAGCGAAAGAGAACAACCGGAAAATCAGTATGCTCACCGCTTACGATTATTCAATGGCGAAAATGGTGGATGCCGCCGGAATCGACTCCGTTCTGATTGGCGATTCACTGGGAATGGTCTTTCAAGGACACGAGTCCACGCTTCCGGTTACCGTTGACGAAATAATTTATCATACAAAAGCCGTCGCCCGGGGCGTAAAAAATGCGTTGATCGTCGCCGACATGCCTTTTTTATCGTACCATATCTCAAAAGAAGAAGCCGTACGGAATGCAGGCAGGATGATCAAGGAAGGCGGTGCTGAAGCCGTAAAAATTGAAGGCGGCGCTCTCTTCACCGAAACGATAAAAGCCATTGTGGATGCACAAATCCCGGTAATGGGACATATCGGGTTAACGCCGCAATCGGTAAACGCTTTTGGCGGATTCAAGGTACAAGGAAGAGACGAACAAAGCGCAAAGAGATTATTGGAAGACGCCAAATTGTTGGAGAAAGCAGGTGTCTTTGCCATTACCTTAGAGTGCATTCCCGATAAGCTGGCACAACTGATCACAAAATCCGTCAGCATACCCACCATAGGCATAGGGGCAGGAAAAGATTGCGATGGACAGGTACTGGTGATCAACGATATGCTGGGCATGTTCAGCGATTTTGTCCCTAAATTTGTAAAACAATATGCAAAGCTGAATGTTGAAATTACGGCAGCTGTCCGAAGTTATGCTTCTGACGTAAAAGAGGGCCGGTTTCCGGCCGATGAACATACATTCGATATGGATTCGGAAGTTCTGAAAAAACTCTATTGATGATATGATTATTACCACCATAAAAGAATTAAGGGACTATTTAGATACCCATCGCCAGGCGGGTAAAACAATCGGTCTTGTTCCAACGATGGGATTCCTGCACGAAGGGCACCTGTCGCTTATCCGCAGGGCAAAAGCCGGGAACGATATTGTTGTGGTAAGCGACTTCGTCAATCCCACCCAGTTTGCACCCAACGAAGATTTCGAATCCTACCCCCGGAATATTGAGCGCGACGAGCAACTCGCCACCGGCGCCGGAGCCCATGCGATATTCTATCCTTCTGCAGAAGAGATGTATCCTCACGGAAGTTCCACTTTTGTAGAAGTTACGGGTGACATCACCCGGGTACTTTGCGGAGCATCACGCCCAGCTCATTTCAAAGGAGTTACCACGGTTGTTGCCATGCTTTTCAACATCGTTCAACCGCAAAAGGCCTATTTCGGACAAAAAGATGCGCAGCAAGCTGCTGTTTTGATGAAAATGGTCACCGATTTACACATGAACATCGAATTGGTTGTCTGTCCGATTGTACGGGAAAAAGACGGATTGGCCATGAGTTCGCGCAACACCTATTTATCGGCTGCCGAAAGAGCACAAGCGCCCATATTGAACAGAGCGTTGCTGAAAGGAAAAACGGCTTTCGAAAAAGGAGAAAACAGCGTTGAGGGATTGATACAACTCATCACCGGCAAGATAAACGAGGCGCCGCTTGCCGATATCGACTACGTGAGCATCTACGCCTTTCCGTCGTTAGAAACGATTGAAACCGTAGAAGAAAAAGCGCTTGCAGCAGTTGCTGTAAGATTCGGTAAAACAAGACTCATCGACAACATAATTTTAGAAAAATAGATGCAACTCACACTATTAAGGGTAAAACTTCACAGAGCAACCGTTACGGAAGCTAATCTCAATTATACGGGCAGCATAACCATCGATAAAACGTTGCTCGAGCAGAGCGGAATCCTGGTCTGGGAAAAGGTTAGCGTGGTGAACAATAATAACGGACAACGGTTTGAGACCTATGTGATTGAAGGAGAGGCAAACAGCGGGACCATCTGCCTGAACGGCGCAGCGGCCCGGCTGGTGCAACCCGGCGATAAAATCATTATAATGGCCTACGCTTCGATGTCGCCCGAAGAAGCAAAAGGGCATGAACCCCGTGTATATCTTTTAGACGAGAACAACAGGATAACCGAAAGGATCTGATTTATGCTGAATATAGCGATCACGGCAGGCGGGACATCGGAGGATATCGATGGAATACGGAAACTGACCAACGTCAGCACCGGACTACTCGGTTGGCATTGCCTGGAAGCTGTTTTGGATTACTTTCATGCCGATAACCGTTCCGATTTCCACCTGTTTTACATCTTCACCGGAACAGCCTTCAGGAAAGAGTTAAACGAAGAGCAACTCCCGTTTGTAGATTTTGTTCCCGTTACCGATGCCGAAAGCGTTTATAAAGCCGTGGACGAGTTGACCAAGAAGGTTCCCGTGGATTACTTTATCCACTCCATGGCCATATCCGATTTCACCTTTGCTTATGCCGTAAGCACGGATGAATTGGCAAAAGAGATATGCGGCTTGCAAAAAGACGGAACGGCCGTGAGAGATGTTCTCGAAAATCCGGCAAGCAGATATGACGTTAGTGAAAAAATCTCGTCGGAAGATGATATTATAATGGGCCTGAAACGCACCAAAAAGGTGATCCCGCTCATCAAACAAAATAATCCGAACACCTTTTTAGTGGGATTCAAACTGCTGAAAGAGGTGTCGGAAGAAGAACTGGTCGACGTTGCCAATCAGCTTGCCGGGAAAAACCAATGCGATATGGTTTTTGCCAATGAATTGGCGCATCTGTCGGAGAACGGGCATAGCGGGGTTTTGTTAAAATCGGGAAAAGCAATTGCCCGGCCGGTCGGAAAAAAACAGATAGCCGAAGCTATTGTAACAGAAATGATGAAATTATGAAAACTATCGTTATCGGGGTTTCAGGCGGAATAGCCTGCTACAAAGCCGTAGAAATTGTGAATCAGCTAAAAAAAGACGGTTACAATGTAGAAGTGATCATGACAAAATCCGCTCAGGAATTTGTTACTCCGCTCACTTTTAAAACAATGTCGCACAATCCGGTTGTCACCGATATGTTTGATCCGGTGCGGGAGTGGGACACCAAGCACATTGATCTGGCCAAGGCGGCCGACTTATTCGTAATTGTGCCTGCCACCGCCAATATCATCGGGAAGATTGCTTCGGGAATTGCAGACGACATGCTCACGACCACCGTGATGGCAGCCCGAAGCCCGGTACTCATTTTCCCGGCAATGAATACATTCATGTACGAAAATCCAATTGTTCAGGACAACATCGAGAAACTGAAAAAACTGGGCTATAATGTCTATGAAACCGCCGAGGGTGATCTTGCCTGTGGCGATTTCGGCAAGGGGAAGCTCCTGCCGTGGGAAGAGATTGTAAAAATCATTGAAGAGTTTAAACGGTAGCGTCCCGGATTAAAGCCCAAGCATCTCCAAAAATGTTTTTTCATCAATCATTTTCACACCTAATTTTTCGGCTTTCTCCAGTTTGGCAGGTCCCATATTCTCGCCGGCAAGGATATAATCGGTGTTTTTTGATACAGAGCCGCTGTTCTTCCCTCCGTTCTGCAAAATCATGGCTTTGTACTCATCGCGTGAATGTAACTCAAACGTCCCGCTTATTACAACAGTGAGCCCCGCCAGCTTATCCGTCCTTGCGGCCATTGTCTCTTCGCTCTGTTGAAATTGCAACCCGTGAGCACGAAGCCTGTCCACGAAATCCACAGATCGGGGATTTTCGAAGAAGTCTTTCACACTCCGGGCGATACGGTCGCCGATCTCCTCTACCGATGTAAGTTGTTCAACCGTTGCGGCTCTCAACTCATCGATATCGTGAAACGCCGCTGCCAGCTTCCGGGCCACGGTCTCGCCGACAAACCGGATTCCGAGAGCGAACAACACCCTTTCGTAAGGGGTCGTTTTCGACTTCTCGATACTTGCCAGCAGATTATTGGCGCTGGTTTCCGCCCAGCGCTCCAAATTCACCAAATCCTCGAATCGCAATGCGTATAAATCGGCAGCATCTTTAATCAAGCCCTTGTCGTAAAGCAACCCGATGGTTTCGGGGCCGATAGTGATGTTCATGGCCTTGCGGGTAACAAAATGTTCGATACGCCCTTTTATCTGCGGCGGACACTCTTCGCTGTTGGGACAGTAATGCACGGCTTCGTCCTCGTTCCTCACCAGCGGGGTGCCGCAATCGGGACAACGCCTGGCAAACTGTACTTTATCACCGATAAGGAAACGGGCTTCTTTGTCAACCCCGGTGATTTTAGGAATAATTTCACCGCCTTTCTCCACGTAAACCATATCACCGATGTGCAAATCGAGCGCGTTGATGGCATCTTCGTTGTATAAAGAAGCCCGCTTTACGGTTGTTCCCGAAAGCAAAACCGGTTCGAGATTGGCTACTGGCGTAACCGCCCCGGTACGCCCCACCTGAAAAGAGACGGACTCCAAGCGCGTAAGCGCCTTTTCGGCGTTAAATTTGTAAGCAATGGCCCATCGGGGGAACTTGGAGGTTGAACCGAGCTGGCGTTGCTGCGAGAGTGAATCCACTTTTAACACCACCCCGTCGGTAGCAACGGAAAGGTTTTTACGTTCCACGTCCCAGTATTTCAGGTATTCAAAAACTTCTTCCGGCGAGCTGCACTTTTTCATCGCCTTCGACACATTCAATCCCCATTTCCGCGCAAGTTCCATATTTTCGAAATGACTGTCCGACGGCAACTCTTCACCCATCAGATAATAGATAGACGATTTCAGCTTCCTGGATGCGACTACCTTTGGGTCCTGCATTTTAAGCGTTCCCGACGCCGCATTGCGCGGATTGGCAAAAAGCGGCTCCTCCTGTGCCTCGCGCTCTTTGTTCAGTTCCTCAAAAACATCCCAGGGCATCAAGATCTCACCCCGTGCCTCAATGTATCCGGGGATATCATCGCCTTTGAGCACTAACGGAATGTTGCGGATGGTGCGGACATTGGCCGTGACATCATCGCCTTGTCTGCCGTCGCCGCGGGTAATTGCCTGCAATAATCTGCCGTTTTCATACGCCAACGAAATAGATGTCCCATCGAACTTCAGCTCACAAACAATTTCAAAATCCTCGTTCAGCGAACGCTTTACACGGTTGTAAAAATCGGTAACCTCGCTTTCGGTATAAGTGTTTTGCAGCGATAGCATCGGATAGCGGTGCCGCACCTGGACAAAGTTCTTATTGATGTCACTTCCCACCCGCATCGTGGGCGAATTGGGGTCGTAATATTCGGGATGTTGCTTCTCCAGTTCGGTTAATTGCTGCATCAGCACATCAAAATCGAAATCGGAAATGGTGGGTCGCGACAACACGTAGTAATTGTAATTATGCTCGTGCAGCTGCCTGCGTAGGCTTTCTATCTTCTCTTTATTTAACTCATCCATTGGAATATCTTTTATCTAATGAAATATCTCCATCCACGGATAATTGATTATCTTTCCGCTTTTGGGTCTAAAACTATCTATCGATGCCGAAACGGTAAGCATTTGCTGCGACAACACCTTTCCTTCAACGAAATGCAGGTTGTAGCTGAGCCGCACCTTCACAAAATCCGATTCTACCAGACGGATATACCACTCACTTTTTACATACGTCCTGACCCGAAGAAATTGTGTCCCCCAATAAAGGTTTCCACCAAAAGTATCGGCCAGCCTCATTCGCGGCTCTCCCGTATAAAGCGTGTTTTTTGTACCGATCCCCCACTTTTCGGCATCCCCGCGAGCGACAAAACCGGCAGGTTTATACAATTTGTTCTCGAAACGGCGGTCTCTTTCGTACCCTATCAACGTCCCGGCAGCAATCAACCCTTTAAATCCGCCCTCCTCTCCGTACTCCAGTCCGGCGGTCGCCTGCAGCTGCAAATTCTCGCATACGCCTTCACCGGGCGTTGCCGGCCGGGTATTGGAGTAGTGGTACATGTACGATTGAAAATCGGCAAAAAACAACCCTTTGGATATTTTCCCCGATAATCCCACAAAAAAGTGTTCGTGTTTCTTGGGTGTGGCATAACCTGTCCAGTCGAGCCACATATTAAAAAAATTCCGGTTACTGCCGATCTGACAAAAGACACCCTGCATCAACGGAATAAAGTTATTCACAGAGTCCTTAAAAAAGAAATTATTGTAATTATCCAACACCTCGTTCCTCGGAAAAGAACCGGCGCGAAACAGAAACCCGGGCGATTTATATTGATAGTACATCATCACATCCACTTTATCGATAGTTTTGCCCATTCCGGGAATTTTCAGCAAATTTACGCCGACATTGATGGAGTATTTATCTCCCCAAACAAGGCTTCCCATCGGATTAAGCCAAATTCCGTTCATGGTTTCGGAATCGATAAACGATAATTCTCCGTATTCCGTATTATCGAAAAAATAGTTCAATCCTACTCCCCAGCGATATTCCTGTGCGTAAACCGATGAAGAAAAAATCACCAGAAAAAGGAGAATGCTGCGTTTCATATTGTTCGTTTTTTTGATCGGTAAAGATAACGAAAATCTTTATATCTTCTTATGTACCCACTTCTTGCTCCGCAAATAAAATAGAGAGTAAAGCATCAACTGACCCCAGTAAACATGCTCGGTTGTCCACGCCCAACCGACCGATAACCGGAGATGAACAATAATAAACCACATGTAAAAAACGTACCCCGATAAGGTAACAATTTCGTACAACAATGCCCGCTGCGTGTTTCCAGTTCCCGAAACCGAACTGAACAGAACTGTCCCCACCGCATACAAGGGCAGGGAAGTCAACAGCACGTATAACGGCACCACCGTATCGTTGATAAGCGAAGCATCGTTGGTATAGATATGAATCATCAGCCGCGGTGCAATCGCAACCACAAAGATTATGACCAGCATTAAAAACAGGCTGATAAGGGTAACCCGCTTTATCAAACTCAACACTTCGTTTTGCCGTCCGGCGCCGATAGTATTGCTCACCATGGTGTTCACTGCTGCACCCAACGCCTGGGACGGAATGGTAACAATGGTATATAAACTCCGTACAATATTGGTCACGGCCAAAGGACGTTCACCCAAGTAATTCTCGATAAACACGAAAAACATCAACCAGGTTACGATGGAGAGCAAATACTGGAGCATCATATAAACGGAAATATCCAGCACCTTTTTCACTACCGACCAGTTAAAAGTAATTTTCCTGAAGCCATATTTCTCCAGATCAACCGTTTTTTGTGTATAAATAACGAAAAACAATGTTGAGGATGCCTCGGCGATGACCGATGCAAGCGCAGCGCCGCCAATCCCCATTTCGGGTAGCCCAAAGTTTCCGAAGATCAGCCCGTAATCGAGGACTAAATTCACCAGGGCCATCACCAACGAATTAATCGTGAGCACCTTTGTACGGGCAATCCCGATATAAAATGCCCGGAACGTGCTGTTGGTGAAAGCGAAGACAAAACCATATACGCGCCAGTCGAGGTAATCGGAAACAGCCTCGCTCACATTTTCCGACTTAAACAGGCTCATCAGAGAATCGGTAAACCCGAGCTTAAATATTGCAATCAACAATAGAGCCGGCACCAGCAGGAATAGAATTCCCTGAATGACGATCTCTCCTATCTGATGGAATTTTTTTTCGCCGTTCCGCCTACCGATCAAAATTTGGCTCCCCATACTGAATCCGAAGCCGATGGTATAGATGGCAATGTAAATAATTCCGGCCAGTGCCGATGCACCCAGCTCTACCTCTCCCACCCGGCCGAGAAAGGCAGTATCTATTACCTGAATAATACTCTGCGCCAACAGGCTGAGCAGAATGGGCAAGCTTATTTTTATTACATGCTTATTGGAATACACACAAATTATTTCAGCGTGCAAAGCAACAACATTTTTATGGAATAAAAAAGCGAAACGTCCATTCATTTGCTGAAAATGCCCAGGCTATTATTTAGTTAATCACCTATAGGACTGATATTAATAAAATATATCCCAAAACGCTTTGCCGTTATGCGGATTTTTTTTATTATCTTTGTAATGAATTAGAAGAAAATTAATTAAATGAGTCAAAAAAAAATTCTGTACATTACACAGGAAATTTTTCCTTATTTGCCGGAAACACAAATTTCGCATATATCGAGATATTTACCTCAAGCCATCCAGGATAAAGGGCACGAAATTCGCACGTTTATGCCTAAATTCGGCAATATCAACGAGCGCAGGAACCAACTGCACGAAGTGATTCGCCTCTCGGGGATGAACCTGATCATCGATGATTCGGATCACTCGCTCATCATCAAAGTTGCCTCCATACAATCGGCGCGCATGCAGGTCTATTTTATAGACAACGACGATTTCTTTCAAAATCGAGAAACACTTGTAGATGGAAAAGGGGTGGAATACGATGACAACGATGAGCGAAGCATCTTTTTTGTCCGCGGTGTGCTGGAAACCATCAAAAAACTGCGCTGGGTTCCCGATGTGATTCATTGCCACGGCTGGTTTACGGCATTGGCCCCAATTTACATCAAGAAAGGATACAAAGATGATCCGTGTTTGAAGAATGCGAAAGTTATATATTCCGTTTACGACGAAGACTTCAAAAAACCTTTCAACGAAGGTTTTTCAGAAAAACTTCGTTTCGATACCATCGGCGATAAAGAGATTGAAGATGTAAAGAAACGGGGAAAAATGGACTTTGTAAACCTCACCAAGCTGGCCATCGACTATTCCGATGGAGTTGTTCAAGGCAGTGAAAATATTCATAAAGAACTGGATAAATACATTACTGATAAAAAAATACCCTATTTGGGGTACAGTCCCGATTTTGAGAATAACGTAGAAAAAATAGATGAATTTTGCGATAAAATAGACGCGTAAATTCTCTTAAAAAAATCAGTTAAGCAGATATTTTTCTGTTCCGATTGACAATTATCATTAAAAAAGAGAAGAAAGCCCGTTAAGGGCTTTTTTTTCAACTTTTTTTTTCAGATATTTGCGTCCGTAATTTTTTAAACGCATGAAACTTCAAACCTTATACAAACTGTTTTTCGTTGTTGTTGTCACCGTTTTCGCTTCTTGCGTTGACACCTTGGACAAGATCGGCTTTACCATACAACCGGAAAACGACCGGGTTTCGGTGGGTACGGATACGTTGAAACTATTATCGCGTACCATACAGGTCGATTCTGTTTTCTCCAGAACCAAATATCCTATTTTAGGGGAATATATCGACCCGGTTTTCGGCAACATCCGGTCTGAATATGTAGGTGAATTTTATTATCCGGAGAATCAAGCGTTTAAAGATGGAGCCATCATCGATTCCGTACGGATGACGGTCTCGTACTCGTCCATAATCGGCGACTCTTTGGCACCCATGAGACTGGCCGTTTACAAGGTAATTGAAGAACTGCCTAAAAACAAGGACTACACGAACTTCGATCCAAAAACGAAATCCGACATGAGCGCCCCGCTCGGCACTAAAACGTTTACCGGCAGAAACAACACCTACCGCACAGAGACCTATTATTCCGGCAACACCACGCAAACCATCAAGATTTACGAGATATTTACAAAGCTGCCCAAATCTATCGGAGAAGATTTTTTGAATGAATATAAAAAGCCGGATCACGGTATGCTGAAAAATACCGATACTTTCCGGGAATTTTTCCCCGGTCTGTACGTTACGACAAACTTTGGGAACAGTACGATACTGAACGTAAACCTGACCTCGCTGAATATTTTCTACAAGTATCTCGATCCAAAAGGATCCTCGACTAAAACAGATACGATACGCACCGCCGAATTCCGCCTGAACATCACACCGGAGGTTACGCAAATCAATCACATACAAAACAACAACGACCAGTTGCTGGCGCCGAATGACAAAGGTACTTTCGTAAAGAGCCCGGCAGGCGTAAACACAGAAATAACATTCCCCATATCAGATATCTATTCAAAACTCTCTACCCGATCGTTGAATCAGGCACGGCTCATGGTTTATGCCCTGCCCGAAGCCAACCAGGATGAGAAGGTAAAGTTATCCCCACCCGACTACTTGCTTTTGGTCAACAAAGATTCCCTGAAAGGGTTCTTCGAAAACAGGAGGTTAGACGACAACGTAACCAGTTTCTACGCCTCTTTCAACAAAGAAACCTACTCGTACAGTTTCGGGAATATCGCGGCAATGATCAATTATTACAAAAAGCAGAAGAAAGAGGCCTTCGATCTCACCTATTGTTTAGTTCCGGTGGACATTACTTTCACAACAGACCAGTATGGAAATTCTAAAGCAACCGCAATTTACAATCAGATGAAGCCGGCGGCGGTAATGCTTGAGAATAAACCGGAAAAACTGAAACTGGATATTATTTATACCGCTTTTTAGTTCTCATAGATAGTCTAACCGTCTGATTTCAAAATAAAAGTCCCTGCTCCAACTCTCTTTTTCGTCCCAAATGCCGGTAAGCCAGTTCCGTTGCTTCCCGTCCTCTCGGCGTACGCTTCAAAAAACCCTCTTTGATGAGAAACGGTTCGTAAACCTCCTCAATGGTTCCGGCATCATCGCCAACTGCTGTAGCAATAGTAGTAATGCCAACAGGGCCTCCTTTAAATTTATCTATAATGGTGAGCAATATCTTATTGTCAATCTCATCCAGCCCATAACGGTCGATATTCAACGCTTCAAGGGCGTAGGACGAAATGGCCTTGTCTATTTTACCCGAACCTTTCACCTGCGCGAAATCACGTACACGGCGAAGAAGTGCGTTGGCAATACGTGGCGTGCCCCGGCTTCTCGAAGCGATCTCTTCGGCAGCATTTTGAGCACAAGCGATATTCAGGATGTTGGCAGAGCGGAGGATAATACCCGTAAGCGTATCGGTATCGTAATATTCCAGATGCATGTTAATGCCGAAGCGGGCACGCAACGGGCTGGTCAGTAATCCGCTTCTCGTGGTCGCCCCGATAAGCGTAAACGGATTCAAATCAATTTGGATAGAGCGGGCGCTCGGGCCTTTATCAATCATTATATCAATCCGGTAGTCTTCCATCGCGCTGTAAAGATACTCCTCCACTACGGGCGAGAGGCGGTGAATCTCATCGATAAACAGCACGTCGTTCGCCTCCAACGATGTAAGAATTCCAGCCAGATCGCCGGGTTTATCCAAAACCGGGCCCGACGTAACCTTGAATCCCACGCCCAGCTCGTTGGCGATAATATTCGACAGGGTAGTTTTTCCCAATCCCGGAGGGCCGTGCAGCAGCACATGATCGAGCGATTCACTGCGCATGCGTGCCGCACTGACAAAGACCTTCAGGTTTTCAACAATTTTATCCTGTCCGTTAAAACTGTTAAATGTTAGCGGACGCAACGCATTTTCGTATTCCCGGTCGTTTTCCTGAAAATCTTTATTTACGTGTATGTCGAATGGATCTTGCATAGTTGGATGTGCAAAAGTAGCTAAAAATAGTGATTTTAGGAAATCTCACCTCCGGTTTGTTGAGAACTTTTCCAGGCGGTGGCGTTCCTTTTCAATCCTGCGAACTTAGCCCTTTTCACCGCTGATTTTCGGAAAATCCGCCGATAAGTATCTTCATCCATCTCCTGAAGCCCTTCGTAATCGAGCGACAGGAATTCATCCGAAGGATTAAACCCGGGGGTATTGTGCGGCCGGGCATACCTGTTCCACGGACAAACGATCTGGCAGATATCGCATCCATAGACATTATTACTTAATCGTGGAATAATTTCTGGTGAGATATTTCCTTTATTCTCAATGGTTTGGTACGATATACACTTGCGGGCGTTCAACCAATGCGGCTTTTCAATGGCTCCGGTGGGACAGGCATCCAGGCAGCGGCGGCATCTCCCGCAATTTTGCGATACGGGCGAATCGTAGTCCAGTTCAAGATCGATAATCAGTTCTCCCAGAAAGAAGTACGATCCTTTTCCCGGAATAATTAGCAAGGTGTTTTTACCCACAAAGCCCAACCCCGCACGTGCCGCCCAGAAACGCTCCAAAACGGGAGCAGAATCTGAGAAATAACGTCCCGACACATCAGGAAAACGAAGTTTTATAAAATCGAAAAGCCGGCTTAGCTTCCCTTTTACTATATCGTGATAATCCTCACCGTAAGCGTAATAAGCAAATTTGGGGGCATTTTCGTGTTGAAAACGGTGGGGAAAATAATTCAGCGCAACCGAGATGATTGAGCGCGCCCCTTCAACCAACAGCCCGGGGTCCATTCGCTTATCCACATTTCGCTCCAGATAACTCATTCCTGCGTGGCATTCTTCTGAAAGCCATCTCATGTAGTTGGCTTTCTGTTCACTCTCTTCGGCACGGCAAATCCCGCAGGCATCAAATCCCAGCGAGAGGGCATATTGTTTTATCTCTTCGGAAAAAGTCATTATCAAACATGAATTTTGCACCAAAAATACGAAATAATCCGTTAGCAGAAGCTGTTTAAATTTGTTTCGCTGTTCAAAAAGAATTACTTTTGCTCCATTATATCACCGGTATGGCCGATTCTGCACTCAAAAAAAAGACAACCGTTTCGCTTTTTTGGAGCTTTCTCGATAAATTCGGGCAGCAGATACTCAATTTTGCAAGTATGCTGATACTGATGAATATCGTTGCAACGGAAGATTACGGTCTGATTGGCTCACTGGCAGTCTTTGTGGCTTTTTCTTCTATCCTCATCGACAGCGGTTTTGGCCGGGCTCTATTGAATAGGAAAAATTTGCATGAGAGCGATTATTGCACGGTTTTTTATTTCAACATTTCGTTGAGCTTTGTTCTTTATACGCTCTTCTTTCTCTCCGCACCCATATTGGGAAATATTTTTAATGCCCCCGCTATCACAAGCGTCGTTCGAGTACTGTTCTTATCCCTTATTTTTAATGCGTTCGGACTAATCCACCAAACCATCCTCACGAAAAAAGCCGATTTCAAGGGGCTCACCAAGGTAAATACGCTGGCACTGTTCATTTCGGATGTGACAGCCATTGTAATGGCCATTGCAGGATACGGCGTATGGGCGTTAGTAGCCCAAACGCTTCTCTATGCCTTTTTCCGTACTGTTTTTTTGTGGTTGTACTCATCGTGGCGGCCTGTCGCCCCATTCAGCCGGAAGAGTTTAAAAACATTTTTCGCCTTCAGCAATAAATTGTTGTCCGCATCGGTTATTTCAACCACGGTAAACAATATTTATCCCAGTTTGATCGCCGCTTTTTATCCGATGAACCAGGTGGCCTACTTCAATCAGGCAAAAAAGTATCAGGACATTCCATTTCTTACACTGACAAATACTTTCCGCTCGGTAGCGATGCTTATTTTATCGGAAATAAACGAACAGCAGGAACGGTTAAAGCGTGTGGTGAGCAAGATCATAAAATCTATTGCGTTCCTTTCGTTCCCTATCGGGTTTGCCATGATTGTGATTGCCGAGCCAACATTCCATCTCTTTTTCAAAGAAAAATGGCTGTCGGCGGTTCCTTATTTTCAGATCCTCACGTTTGCCGGAATGCTTTCTCCTTTTATTTATATCTTTCAGGAACTGTTTATCGCAAGGGAAAACGCTAAATTTTTCCTGGGTATTGAGGTTGTAAAAGGGGTAATCCTGATTTTACTGATCCTCTTTCTTTTTCCGCATGGAATAACGGCCTTAGCGGTTAGTTGGATAATCTATACGATCATTTCGCTTCTTATCTCTGTGGTTTTGACGGGAAAACTTATCCGATACACCCTTTTTCACCTGATGAAAGATATTGTTCCCTATTTACTTTTGGCGATCATCAGCGTTGCCCTATCTCTCTTTTTTACGCTGAAAATAGAAAATGATATATTAATTATACTCCTCACGCTGGCCGTTACAGGCACCTCATACCTCTCTCTCTGCAGGTTATTAAAACTTGAGATGCTGAAAGAAATTGAGAATTGGTTTAAAAAAAGAAAAAAATAAAACGATGAAAGATCTTTTGTTATATGTTCGCTTTGCGATAGATTATGCCTTAAAAAACAAGACATTATCGCACATAAAGTACTTACATCAATGGTACAAAGATAAACAGTCGGGCGATACCACCTTAAGCCGCCGTTTGCCTTGGATGACCTACGATGCCATCGATTTTTTCTCGAGAAATTGCGATCGCTGGATGCATGTTTTCGAATGGGGATCGGGCGGTTCCACCCTCTATTTCGCTTCACACTGCAAAGAGGTGGTAACCATTGAGCACGACCCGGAATGGTGCGGTGTTTTGAGAGAAAAAATCAAAGAATCGGGCATAAAAAACGTAACCCTCAAAGAGATTACAGGCAAGAGGATCGATAATTTCAATGAAAAAGATTACCGGAATCCCGATGACTTTGTGTCGAAAGATGCAAAGTCGGCCGGCCTCTCATTCGAAGAGTACGTGAAGGCCATCGATGCATATCCGGATGAATATTTCAGCATGGTTCTGGTGGATGGAAGGGCAAGGAACAGTTGCATAAAAAGAGCGATTCCGCACATAGCAATAGGGGGATTCCTGATTGTGGACAACGCCGACAGGGAGTATTACCTCGACCCTATCCCCGAGCTTCGGGACCGTTCCTGTTGGCAAAAGTACGAATATCAAGGCCCGGTCTTTTTCCAGCACGCATTCAGCAAGACTTCAGTTTTTAGGAAATTGCATTTCAACTCAAAACGAAATCCAACTGCTTCCTCTCCAGGTTAGCTTTTGCAACTTGTATGGAAACCGGTTGTCCGAGGCGATATTCGCGCTTGGTACGGCGGCCTACCAACCGGTAATTTTTCTCGTCCAGTTCATAAAAATCATCGTCCAGTTCACGGATAGGGATCATCCCTTCGCATTTGTTTTCATTGATCTCCACATAAATTCCCCATTCCGTAATGCCCGAGACAACACCATCGTACACCTTTCCGATCTTGTCGGCCATAAATTCCACCTGCTTATACTTGATGGAGTCGCGCTCGGCATTGGCAGCCACCTGCTCCATATCGGAAGAGTGCTTGCATTCCGCCTCCAACTCTACCTGATTGACAGAAGATCCCCCGTTGAGGTAACGTTCGAGCAACCGGTGGACCATCATATCGGGATAACGGCGGATGGGCGATGTGAAATGCGTATAATAGTCGAAAGCCAACCCGTAATGCCCCACGTTCTTGGTAGAATAAATCGCCTTGGACATGGTGCGGATAGCAATGGTCTCCACCAGATTCTCTTCGGGACGGCCCTGTACTTTGTCCAACAACGAATTGATGCTTTTGGCTACTTCCACTTTATTTCCTTCGGTTTTTATTTTATGTCCAAAGCGGAGGATAAAAGCATTCAATGTGTCTAATTTTTCGGAATCGGGGATATCGTGGATACGATAAACAAATGTCTTTGCATTCTTACCCTTCGGTACTTTTCCGATAAATTCGGCTACCGTCCTGTTGGCCAGAAGCATAAATTCTTCGATGAGGTGATTGGCCTCTTTCGATTCTTTAAAATAGACACCAAGCGGTTTACCTTTTTCATCGAGGTTGAATTTCACTTCGTAGCGTTCAAAATTGATGGCTCCATTGGCAAAACGCTTGTTGCGCAGTTTCTGCGCCAGGTCATTCATCGCCAGTATCTCCGTTGAAAAATCGCCTTTACCGGTCTCTATCACCGTTTGTGCCTCTTCGTACGTGAGCCGGCTGTCGGAATTTATAACGGTGCGAACGATGCGTGATTTTTTTATTTCGGCCTGCTCATTGAGTTCAAAAATAACCGAAAAACAGAGTTTGTCCTCTTTCGGACGGAGAGAACATAACCCGTTGCTCAGCTTTTCAGGCAGCATGGGGATAGTCCTGTCAACCAAATAGATGGATGTTGCCCGATTCTCAGCTTCTTTGTCGATGATGTCGCCCTGTTTCACGTAATACGTCACATCTGCAATATGCACACCCACCTCCCACAGTGTGGGGGAGACCTTACGAAGCGACAAGGCGTCATCGAAATCTTTTGCATCTTTCGGGTCGATAGTTATCGTAAACACATCCCGGAAGTCTTCACGTTTGGCTATCTCTTTTTCATCTATCTTTTCAGGAATCAGGTCCGCCGCTTTTTCCACATTTTCGGGATACTTGTACGGCAATCCGTATTGTGCCAGGATAGCGTGCATCTCGGTGGTATTGTCACCCGGCTTACCCAATATATCCATCACTTTTCCGACCGGATTATTGGCTTTTTCAGGCCACTCCACAATTTCCACCACCACTTTATCCCCGTTCTTCGCTCCGTTAAGTTCATCCATAGGAATAAATATATCGTTTGCTAAAAACTTGCTGTCCATCACCAGGAAAGCAAAATATTTCTGCACCTCCAATACCCCTACAAAGCGGGTTTGAGCGCGTTCCAGAATTTCAATCACCGCACCTTCGGTATCGGCTCGTTTCCTTTTTGCCAGGAGCTGGACACGGACCCGGTCTCCATTCATCGCATGCTTGCTGTTCCGTTCGGGAATATAAATCACATTGGCGTCGTCATCGGGCACAAAAAAGTTTTTGCCGTTGCTCCTTCGTTCAAATCGTCCTTCGAGGATCAGTCCGCGGTTATTCAACCGGTATCTTCCGCGCGACGTTTCCAACAGCACATCGTAATCGCGAAGCCGGTCGAGCGCTTTTATCAATACGCGGCGGCCTTCTTCTCCCCGAATATTCAATGCGGCAGCTATCTGTTTGTAATTGAACTGTTTTTCTTTATTTACTGTCAGGAAATCGACAACAAGTTGTTCCAACTCTTTCTTTTTCGGTTTCGATACGGGTTCTGCAACAGATGTTCTTTTACTCATATTTTCTAATTCGTTTACACTATTAAACAACGGAGAGGTGTTTTAGTTTTAAACAACTCCGTACGGTTTTAGTTAGCACAAAGTAACAAAAATATTTTCAAAACGATTTGTTATGATTAAATTTGCAATTGAATTTTGGAAGAAATGGAACAAAAGAGAATTCTCATCACCGGAGCCAGCGGTTTTATCGGCAGCAGAGCCGTTGACAAAGCATTGGAACTGGGTTATGAAACCTGGGCGGGAATTCGTCCAAGCAGCAGCAAAGTTTACTTGCAGGATGAACGGATAAGGTTTATCGACCTGAACTACGGCGATAAAAAGAAATTGAAAGGGCAACTCCGTGAGTTTATCGGTAAAAACGGGCGATTCGATTATATTGTGCACTGTGCCGGGATTACTAAAGCCATCCGTAAATCTGAATTCGACAAGGTAAATTTCGAACAGGTACGGAATTTTGCGGATGCACTTGTAGAAACGAATGCCGTTCCCGATTTGTTCGTCTTTATGAGTTCGCTGGGAGCCATCGGCGTGGGTGACGAAATAAACTATACGCCTTTATCCTGCAATTTAACCCCTAACCCAAACACCGCTTACGGCAAGAGTAAACTAAAGGCGGAAAATTACCTGAAAGCATTGCCCGGCTTCCCGTATATCATCCTTCGCCCAACAGGGGTTTACGGTCCGCGCGACAAGGATTACCTGATCCTGATGCGAGCCGTGAAAAACGGGATGGATGTGGGGGCCGGATTCAAGAAACAGATTCTCACGTTCATCTATATCGATGACCTGGTGAAGATTATTTTCGATTGTATGGAAAAGAACATTTACCGGAGAGAATATTACGTGGCCGATGGGGATATTTATACCGATACGGAATTCAACTCCATCGTGCAACTGGCGTTACAAAAGAAACATGTCTTCAGGATAAAAGTTCCGCTGTGGATAGTGAAACCGACATCGTTCATCAGTGAAAAAATTTTTGCCCTGCTGGGTAAAACAACCACCTTCAATACCGATAAATACAAGATAATGAAGCAACGGAACTGGTCGTGCGACATCACTCCGCTGCAACGCGACCTCGGCTTCAAACCCGATTACCGGTTAAAAGAGGGGGTGGAGGAAACCGTAAAATGGTATCGGGAGAAAGGATGGCTGTAAGGTTATGAATTTAAGAACAAATAACGTAAAACAGATTCATAATCAGTTCTATTTTTGTACTTTTGCGTTTTTAACAGTTACATAAGATGAAGATTGCATTAATCGGATACGGAAAGATGGGGCACGAGATTGAAAAAACCGCCCGGCAGCGCGGCCACGAAATCGTTTGTACCATTGACATAAACGAAAACGATAAATTTGACTCTCCCAAATTCGCAAGCGCCGATGTAGCCATTGAATTTACATCGCCCGAGAGTGCTTTGCAGAATTACCGCAGAGCTTTTGCAGCAAACATTCCCGTAGTATCCGGCACAACCGGGTGGCTGGAACATTTGAATGAAGTGAAAGCGGCTTGTGAAAACGATGGGCAAACCTTCTTTTACGCTTCTAATTTCAGCCTGGGTGTAAATATCTTTTTCGCACTAAACAGTTATCTGGCAAAGATAATGAACCAATTCCCCGATTACGACGTGCGAATGGAAGAGACACACCACATCCATAAACTGGATGCGCCCAGCGGAACAGCCATTACTCTTGCCGAAGGCATCTTAGAGAACCTGGACAGAAAGAAAGTATGGTCGCTCAATAAATCCGACCATAAAAACGAACTGGAGATAACTGCATTTCGCAAAGGAGAGGTTCCCGGCATTCATACCGTCATCTATGAGTCGGAAGCCGACAGCATACGCATCACCCACGATGCTAAAAGCCGAAAGGGATTTGCCCTCGGCGCCGTTTTGGCTGCCGAATTCACAAAAGGGAAAAAAGGCTTTCTGGGAATGGAAGATATGCTGAATTTACATCCCTGAATCCTCAAAAAGAGAATAGAGAACCTCAACCGATTAAAAACAACTGCAAAAAACATACAACGATGAATAAAATCAACAAGCGCATCTCCGCTGCTCAACAGTATCAATGGATCTGGTTTGGCGTATGGACACTTCTCACCATCCTTTTCTCCATTTGGGCGGGGAACCTGTGGATATTACTGTTTATCCCGCTTTTTTTCGACATATACATCACTAAATTTGTGTCGTGGTCGTGGTGGAAGAAATCCGAAAACAAAGCTATCCGCAAAACCATGGAATGGGTGGATGCTATCCTGTTCGCCCTGGTAGCGGTTTACTTTATCAATGTTTTTTTCTTCCAGAACTACCAGATCCCCACATCATCACTGGAGAAATCGCTGCTTGTGGGCGATTTCCTGGCGGTCAGCAAAGTCAGTTACGGGCCTCGCGCGCCCATCACGCCCCTCTCGTTTCCGCTGGCACAGCACACCATGCCGATCATCGGCGGAAAATCATACATCGATAAACCGCAGTGGAAATACCACCGGCTAAAAGGGTTTGGAGAGGTAAAACGAAACGATATTGTCGTTTTTAATTTTCCTGCCGGAGATACGGTGGCGTTGAATCAGCAGGGAACTGATTTTTATACCCTCTCCAGATACAATGCCAATGGAGGTGCGGGAATACGTTCCGATCAAAGAACTTACGGCAAAGTGGTTTTTCGTCCGGTTGACCGGCGCGAAAATTACGTGAAACGCTGTATCGGGCTTCCCGGTGAAACCATCAAAGTGCGCGACGACAGTGTTTATATCGATGGAAAACTCATCCCGAGCCCGGAACTGTCGCAGTTAACTTATATGATTCATACCGACGGGACGGTTATCTCGGAAAATATTTTTCAGGAACTGGGCGTCAACAAAGACGACTACACGATGCCGAGCGGTTACGGGCAGGTAGCCACCAAAATGCAGGATTTAACGGGTATCGACAGCCTGACCATGGCCAACTACGGATTAAAACAACGCAACGGCAACAACGGAAAAATCTATTACAATATTCCCCTGACCGAAGCGATGCTGACAAAACTGAAAGAAAAACCTTTCGTGTGGGAAGTGATAAAAGATGTGGAACAGCCCGGATCGAGTTATTATTATCCCTTAAACTATCCAACCAATTGGACTCGAGCCGATTTCGGGCCGCTTTGGATTCCCGCAAAAGGGGCTACCATTACCTTCGACACCGATGTGGCCTTTAAAGCGGCGGCTTACGAGCGCTGCATAAAAAATTACGAAGGAAACGATTTTGCTTTTCGTGACGGGAAAGTATATATAAACGGGCAACAGGCAGACTCATACACCTTTAAGATGGACTACTACTTCATGATGGGGGATAACCGCCACAATTCCGCCGACTCCCGCGTATGGGGATTTGTTCCCGAAGATCATATCGTGGGACAGCCGATGCTGATCTGGCTCTCCCTGGAAAAAGACAAAGGCTGGCTGAACGGAAAAATCAGGTGGAACAGGTTGTTCAGGAGTGCGAAAAAATGAACCGCCCCGGTAGCTGTTTGTTTTCCTCTTTCTACCTGGCTTCCATCGAATACTATTCGGTTCTTTTTCGCGCCCAAAACGCGGTTATCGAGATTCACGAAAACTACCAAAAGCAATCGTACCGGAACCGGTGCAACATTGTAGGCGCCAACGGCTTGATCCCACTGAGCATTCCCATCGAAAAACCGGATTCACCCAAGTGCCGGATGAAAGAGATCCGCATTGCCGATCACGGCAACTGGCGGCATCTGCACTGGAATGCTATCCTGTCAGCCTACAATTCCACTCCGTTTTTCGAGTATTACGCCGATGAACTGCAACCGTTCTACGAAAAGGAAATTCCGTTTCTCGTCGATTTTAACCTTCAGCTTCATGAACTCGTCTGCGGTTGGCTGCAGATAGAAACACCTACCAGGCTTTCATCGGAGTATATTGTTGAAATACCGGAAGGAACTTCCGATTACCGGGAAACGATCCACCCGAAACGCCTGTCCGATTTCACGACTAAGCCTTATTACCAGGTTTTCCGCGAGAAGCTGGGATTCATTCAAAATGCAAGTATCATCGACCTGGTATTTAATATGGGCAACGAGGCAAGGTTGTGGTTGTGAAAACCAAGAGAATCCTACTCAAACCTAAAAAAAATAAATTTTAACATTAAAAAGCTCGCAAATAATTAAAATTAGCTATCTTTGCAAAAATTGAACACTCCTATTTTCAATTAAAGTTATTTTTATATCTTGAAATTAGTGGGTAATTTTCCTGAAAAGGTAAATGAATCAATGTGAAAACAGGTAGAAAATATCATATTAAAACTTCAATGCTGGCAGTGAATTTATTGCCGCTTAGGATTAGTATTAGTATTTACCCCCCCTCCCCCGTTAACATATATTAACACTTTCATCTCTTTTTCTTCACTCCTTGCAGTGCTCCAAGGCGTGAGATCCACTTTTTCATATACCTATCCATATTCGAGACACTCAGAAAGCACCAACATTCTTTCGAGACACAATACTTGGTGCCTCAAAAACGCCCAAAGAGCTACGAGCCCATGCATTTTACATACTCAAAAGTCCAAAGACTATAACTGGTTTGTATTGCTTCCACTCTCAAACACAGCAATACACAAAACGTTAAAACTTCTTATTTTCTTCGTGAAGATTGAGATCATAATTTAAATTAAAATGATAAAAACAAATTTTGTTAATTTAATCATTGTTGTAATTATTCTTTTTACAACGACATGTGGTAAAGGATTTGACGATTGTCATGATTCTATGTATCTAGAAAACAAGTCTTCTTCAACCATTTATTATGTATCCACCCTGAAAGACGGATTTCTTAACTATGATCCTTCAAGCCCTACTCATGCAACAGATTACAAAATAGAGGCCGGAAAAACCCGGAAAATCCGAATTGGGATCACATTGTCCTGTTGGGAACAGGTAATGAAAAGTGCTGAAGGATACATATATATTTATGTGTACGACGCTGTTAGACTGGAGGCTGAGGGTTGGAGCAATGTAAAGGATAAGCCTCTGAAAAAATATTCTCTCAAGACAAATCAGCTTAGTGAGATGGAATGGAGAGTGACTTATCCCTGACAGGTCAATTGTCTCCTCTTCAAATCTTTTCACATAGGCTATTAATTAACTAAGTGTAAATAATGATTTACTAATTTTTAATTCAAAAACTTCATTTGCATGAACAAAAAAAATCTATTCTGCCTAAATCTTAAAAAGACAGAGGCATCAAACACATTTTTTAAACTAAGTGGTGTGTTTTTGTGTTTATTTCTTTTGTCGTTTGCACCATATGCTCAGGCAACTTCCAAAAAAGAGAGACCGGAAAAGCTTGAAGTGCAGCAAACCCGAAGAGCCATTACAGGGATTGTAACAGACAGCCATGGCGATCCTTTACCCGGAGTGACAGTACAAGTGCTGGGACGGCAAGGAGGTGTAATCACAGACGCTGACGGCCGTTATTCCATTGAAGCAGCTCCCAACGAAGAACTGAGACTTCAATTTGTGGGAATGAAGTCTCAGACAATTTCTGTGGGCAATCTTACAACCCTGAATGTTACCATGGCAGAAGACGTTGAGCTACTCGATGAGGTAACCATCACGGCTTTCGCCACTCAAAAAAAAGAAAGTATTGTCTCATCCATTGAAACGATAAGCCCTAAGCAACTGAGGGTTCCTTCAAGCAACCTTACTACAGCCTTAGCTGGCCGTTTGGCTGGTGTAATCTCTTACCAAAGAAGTGGTGAGCCGGGAAACGACAATGCCCAGTTTTTTGTGCGCGGTGTTACCACTTTCGGCTACGCCAGTAGTCCATTAATTTTATTGGATGGATTTGAAGTGAGTTCTACCGACTTAGCCCGTGTAGATCCTGATAATATTGAACAGTTCGCCGTCCTGAAGGATGCCACCGCAGCAGCTTTATATGGTTCTAAAGGTGCCAATGGGGTTATTATGGTTACCACTAAAAAAGGAATTGCAGGAAAGCCGAAGATTTCCTTCCGCGCTGACGCCAGAATGTCCGCTCCCACAAAGATATTGGAAACAGTGGATGGTGTAACATATATGAATTTGTATAATGAAGCTCAGTTCAATGACAATCCTTTATTAGAACCTTATTACAGTGCACAAAAGATTCAGAACACAATTGATAACCTCAATGAATATGCTTATCCTAATCTGAATTGGTACGACATCATGTTTAAACCCAATACCATGAATCAGCATTACAACCTGAACATCACGGGGGGAGGTAGTGTGGTTAAGTACTATTTAGCTGTTTCGTACGATAAAGACACCGGTATTCTGAAAGACAATAAGCTGAATAACTTCAAAAATAACATTGCTATTGACAGATTTAACATTTTGGCTAATATAACTATGGATTTAACCCCGACAACCAAGATGGATATCAATATGAACTCCATTTTCGAGAACTTCACCGGTCCACTTGATAACACAAACGAAATCTTCGCCAGTGTGGTAGCCACTAACCCGGTCGAATTCCCGAAATTTTACTTGCCGGATGAAAAAACCGCGTACGTGAAACATACGTTATTCGGCTCGGATGCCACTGGTGGTATGATCAATCCTTTTGCCAGAATGGTCCGCGGATACAAAGATGGTTCAATGGGGCGCATTACCTCACAATTTTCTATCGACCAGAATATGGATCCTATATTAGAAGGATTAATGGCAAGAGCAAAAATATCCATCAAAAACGATAACAGATATGAAAATTATAGAGCATATGATCCTTATCTCTATAATATAAAAAGCTACGATGAATTTACCGATACTTATGTGTTACAACAAGTACATAAAGGAACAGATGCTTTGGGTAATCCGACTATTACTCGTGAAGGTGAATTCAGGGTATATATGGAAGGCGGCTTGACTTATGCTAACTCGTTTAATGATATGCACGACCTTAGCGGACTGCTTATTTACACACAGGAAGAAAGTAAAAACACCGGCATCTATAAACCGGAAGATCAAACAATCCAAAGAACACTTCCCCAACGCAATCAAGGACTCCGCGCCCGGCTCAATTATGGGTTTATGCAAAAATACCTGGCTGAAGTAAGTTTAACATACACCGGATCAGAAAAATTCGACAGATCGCACCGTTGGGGGCTGTTCCCTGCTTTTGGAGTAGGTTATATCTTATCCAACGAGCCCTTTTGGAGTCCGCTCGAAAATATTTTGCCCAATTTCAAGCTGAAATACTCCTGGGGAAGGGTAGGAAACGACCAGATTGCCGGAGCAGCAGACCGTTTCTTCTTCCTCTCCGACATATCGGGTGCCGGAGGATACCGTTGGGGAAAAGACTTCAACTCGTATTACGGAGGATTTAACATCAACCGTTATGCCAACCCGATGATCACTTGGGAGATTGCGCAGAAACAAAACGTTGGATTCGAGGTGGATATTTTCAAAAACCGCGCATTAAAAGTCATCCTTGAGTATTTCACCGAAGACAGGAAACAGATTTATCAGGCACGCGCCAACCTGCCCGCCACTATGGGATTGACCAGCAATGTATATGGAAACGTGGGAAAAGTAAAAAGTGCAGGCTGGGACGGATCCATTGACTTGAATTATTCTTTCAACAAAGATGCATGGATTACCGGACGATTTAACTTCACCTACGCACACAACGAATACGTGGAAAACGAAGAACCAGAATACCGTTGGCCTTATTTGAGTGATATAGGATGGCCCATCAACACTTGGAAAGGGTATGTAGCAGAACGGTTGTTTATTGACCAGGCTGATGTAAACAATTCACCTCGTCAAGAACTGGGAAGTATTCCGCAGGCAGGAGACATTAAGTATAAGGATATAAACGGCGATGGAAGAGTAAATTCGGATGACCAAGTACATATAGGATACCCTACGGTTCCCGAAATCAATTATGGATTTGGTCTATCGGGTGGATATAAAAATTTAGACTTATCCTGTTTCTTTCAGGGACAGGACAGGGTTTCATTTTTTATCGATCCCAACGCAAGAAGAGATGACAAGTTCGGAATAGCTCCTTTTGCAGGACACAGAGGAGCATTAAAAATCATTGCCGACGATCATTGGAACCCCAATAACCCAGTATCACACGCATTTTGGCCCCGTTTATCTGCTACCGTTAATCAGAACAACAGTCAGCAAAATTCAACATGGTGGCTTCGAAACGGGCGCTTTTTACGTTTAAAAACACTGGAGGTAGGCTATACACTGCCCAACAAGTGGTTCAAACCTATACCTTTCAACATGGTGCGTGTTTATTTTACCGGACAGAACCTGTTTAACCTATCCGACTTTAAACTCTGGGATCCGGAAATGGGAGGAAACGGATTAGCTTACCCGCTACAACGTGTGTACAACGTCGGGTTGAATGTTACTTTTTAATATTTACTTAATAACAACACAAATATGAGATCAAAAATAATAGCTATAAGTTTTATTATAGGATTATCCTTAATGTTTACCCGCTGCGATTTCTTGGATATTGTTCCGGACAATACGGTAGAAGTAGGCAGCTTGTTTGAGAATAGAGACAAGGCTTTGAGCGCCTTATCTACCTGCTATAGGTATATGCCCAATTATGAAAAACTCCACGAATCCATGTCACTAGCAGGCGACGAATGGGTAGGCCGGCTGGATGCAGAAGTAGCCGATGCCCGTGGAAACACACGAGGTGAGAAATTGATGCGCGGATGGAACAATTCCAACGATCCCATTCTGAACTATTGGAGTGGAGGGGGAGGAGCCATATCTTTATACCAAGGCATTAGGGTATGTAATATCTTTTTCGAAAATATTGAAAACGTACCCGATATTACTCCCGCCGAACGCGCCGACTGGATAGCCCAAGTGAAAGTTCTGAAAGCGTATTACCATTTTTACCTGACCCGTTTATACGGTCCAATTGTTATTGCCGATAAGAACTTGGAACCTTTTTCTGAAGTAGAAGAAGTACGTCAGGAGAGGCAAACTATAGATTCTTGCTTTAATTACTCCTTGAAGCTAATTAATGAAGTCTTATACGATGCAAACGGAAATCCCAAGGCGGAACTTGCTGTGGAACGCGATAATGCCTATTATGGGCAGATCGACCAAATAAATGCCCGCGCTATCAAAGCCCAAATACTATTGACACGCGCAAGTCCTTTATTTAATGGTAACTCCGAATATTTCAGTAATTTTAAGAACAAAGGAGGTAATACCTACTTCCCCATGCAATACGAACCCGAAAAATGGAAACAAGCACTCGACGGAATTAAGGAAGCCATTGATTATGCAGAAGCTCGCGGTAAAAAACTCTACACCTTTACCGGGCAACCCAAATTCTGGGACGTGGATAATTTCAAAAAATCCGAAATTATCCAATATGCTTACAATAAACGTTTCTCCATTGTAGCTCCATGGAACGATGAGTTATTGTGGGGATATTCCGGTTTGGATTATGAAGGACAGGGGGGATTTGCACACGCCACTAACATGCGTTCCGTTGCGGAACCCACCACTGCCAGCTATGCCTGGCAATGGCTAGGTGCTGACTACAGGATGGACGAACTTTATTATTCAAGAAATGGTGTGCCTATTGAGGACGATAAAACATTTGAATACGACAATAGACTCGAGATTACAGACGTGCCGGAAGACAACTATCATAAAGGATATATGCAGTCGGGAGAAAAAACGATTAAACTACACCTGAATAGGGAACCTCGATTCTATGCATGGCTGGTTGTTGACAGAAGCATCTGGAGAACTCACGACATGGCCAATGACGTTAAAATGCGCTACAATGAATTTCCGGGAGGGCGGGGTTCGCAACATACCACCGATTTTTACTGGACAGGTATTGGTGTGAAAAAGCTGGTCCATCCCGAGTCAGGCACAGGACACTGGGCACGTGTAGTGAAATTTCCTTATCCCATCCTTCGCTTATCTGATCTTTATTTAATGTATGCCGAAGCATACAATGAATACAACGGTCCTGCCCCGGAAGCTTACTCTTATTTAAACAAAATCCGGGCAACTGGTGGCTTAAAGCCTATAGAAGAAGTATGGAGCGATGCCAACATTGTAAAAACTCCCGGAAAACATCTTACCAAAGAAGGTTTACGTGATATTATCCATCGCGAACGGATAATTGAACTCTCTTTTGAAGGACATAAGTATTTCGATGTATTACGATGGAAGGAAGCCGACAGGTATTTCCTCACTCCTATGAAGGGTTGGAACACTACAGGCGTAGATCCGGCACAATTTTATGTTTTGATGACATTACAACCCCGTGTGTGGCAGACACCACGCGATTATTTAATGCCTATACCCCTGTCAGATATAAACAGAAATCCTAACTTAATACAAAATCCTGGATGGTAATTTATAAAATATTAATTTTAAAAGCATATGAAATTTATACATTATTTTTCAGTTATAATAACAATGGCAACTATTTCGTTGCTCAATAGTTGTGGTGATACATTGCAAGTGGACGCCACACCTCCCGGCCAGGTGACAAACGTAACTTTCACACCATTATATGGAGGCGGTTATTTCACTTATACCATACCCGATGATGAAGACTTCCTTTATACCAGGGCTGAATACATTATCGATACAGGTAAGAAAATATCCAAGACAAGCAGTGTTTATTCAGACACGCTGTTCATAGAAGGATTCGGTCAGGAAAAAGAATACGAAGTGAAAATATTCTCGGTAGACAGAAACGCAAACGAGTCCCAACCAGTGATTCAACGAGTAACTCCATTAGCGCCCACAACTGCTGCTGTATTGGAAACAGTTCAGGTTCAACCGGGATTTTCGTCACTTGTATTGGATTGGACAAATGTATTGAGACAAAATATAACTATTTATGTGGATGTTAAAGTAGGAGACACAAAAGCAACAAAAATATATGCTTCTAATCTCGCGAAAGACCGTTATATCATCGAAAATCTAAAAGGCTTGCCACACTCGGTAAGTATCCATATCAGAGATACTTATGAAAATAAAACGGAAACTAAAGATTTCGGGCAACTAACACCTTTAATGGACGGTCCAATTTCAAAAAAACAGTGGTCTTTCTTGCGGAATAATCTCCTGTACGGAAATAAATGGGACTACAACAGCAGCAGTAATCCGTTTGATCAAGTACCGTTGGAAGCATATCGAGGCACTTGGCGGGACGATAGTATGAAGAACGCCCGAGAAACATATTATGAAGGGCGTATTGAAAAATTCTGGGACAATGAATATGACTATGAGCCCAAACTTAATCTGAACTATTTTCATACTGGTCCGCAATCGTATCCATTTTCCTATTTTATCGACATGGGTCGGGAAATTAAAGGAAGCCGATTCAAAATATGGCAGCGCAATGCATGGGGAATGCTTTATGGAGGTGAAAACGTGGAAATATGGGACATTTGGATTAGTGATGATAAAGATCCTGCTGATGGCGTTTTTGATGGATGGGAATATGTGGGAAGATATAAGATTACACAACCCTCCAACGTGATAGAGGCAAGGAATGAAGCCAGAGACGGTCATGAGTATATGTTTTATCCTGAAAATCCTCGATTTACAAAACCTTTCCGTTACTTACGTTATAAAGGTATCAAACAATACGGTAACGGAAACTCGGGATGTACATCAGAAATAACGGTTTTCGGCACGGAAGCAGATGGGAGCATGATAGATGATCCTGCCACCTTGACAGGGGTTAAAGAAGGATGGGAGTAAACCAGCTAATGCATAAATTTTCAAAAACTTACAATATGAAGAAAATAAAATCAACAATAATAGTTAGCATCCTTCTTGCATTATTAAGCAATTACGGATGTGACAGCATGGAGGATAATTTCAAACAATATCTCGAAGAATACAATTATTCGGGCAAGATTGACAGTTTACGTGTCTATCCGGGATTTGAGAGGGTTGTACTGGCTTGGAATAATCCGAAAGATCAAAAGTCCAAATCGATCAAAATTATCTATGGCGCCGACAGCACAGTTGTAACGTATGAAACTTTAGTAGATTCGGTAAGTATCGAAGGTTTGGATGCTGGTACAGGTTATGAATTCATTGTTTATACACTTGATGCAAAGAAAAACATATCTGTTCCTACCTCTATCACTGCATTTCCTGTCTCACAAGCTTTTGTGAATGCATTGACCCCACCCTCTATTGTTGTTCAAGTTATTGGCGCCGATCAGTATATTTCTGTGATTGGTATTACAAACGTCCTCATGCGTTTTGCCGGGGATATCGAATATACAGTTTCCGGAGCCGGAGGATTTACCCAATCAGGTAAAGTTCAATTACCGGATATGGAGGGAAAACCTCAGGTTGATCTTCCAGTTGCTGCACTCGGAATACCTTTCTTATCACCGGGAGAATATACTTTCGATTATAAAGTATCCGTCTTTCCCATTGTTGGAAATTTAACTTCCGTGGATAAAATTTGGTTGACAAACTCCCAGACGGTAGTTGTACAGCCTATAGTAATCAATCTCATGACAATTTCTGGAAAAATAAGTGAAAGTAACAATAACTCTCCAGGGCATGGAAATGAAAATGTTGATAAATTAATCGACAATGACCCTGTGACTAAATACCTTACATTCCAAAATAAAGCTTGGATGATGTGGAAAATGGACCGCACTTTCGCCGCTACAAAATATACACTGACATCCGCAAATGATGATGATAGCAGGGACCCAAAAGACTGGACGGTGGAAGGATCTGATGACGGCGTTACCTGGACTGTGCTGGACAGACAGACTAATTTCCCAAAATTTCCTCAAAGAGGATACAAAATTTCTTTCCTAATGTCGAACAGAACTGCTTATACTCATTACAGGCTTAATGTAACTGCAAATCATGGCTCGGGATTGTTCCAGTTAGCTGACTGGATATTGTACTATGACAGTGGACAACAATAGCGGATAAAAACAAGCTAACCTTAAGAGACTGTTTCGATAACAAGAATCAGTCTCTTCTTGTTTAAAGGGTAGTTTTTTACATGTCTTGTCTTTTTTTCTTACCTTTGTAACCTCAACATCTAAATTATGAGCAGAAGAACAAGAGTACGCTTCGCCCCCAGTCCTACGGGGCCGCTTCACATCGGCGGAGTACGCACGGCATTATACAACTACCTGTTTTCCAAACAACAAGGCGGCGATTTTATCCTACGGATTGAAGATACCGACTCCGCCCGGTTTGTTCCCGGGGCGGAAGAGTATATTCAGGAGGCATTCGATTGGTTAGGATTGCCTTACGACGAAAGCCCCTCCAAAGGAGGAAAGTTCGGACCGTACCGGCAGTCGGAGCGAAAAGATATTTACAAAAAGTACGTCGGGCAGTTATTGGAAAATGGAACGGCGTATATGGCCTTCGACACACCCGAAGAGTTGAACGCCAAGCGCAACGAAACACCCAATTTTCAATACGATGCCACTACCCGGCTTCATATGCGAAATTCGCTGACGTTACCCGCCGAAGCGGTGGAAGAGCTGATCGGTAACGGAACGCAATATGTGGTGCGTATAAAAATTGAACCCCATATCGATATCACCGTGAACGATTTGATTCGGGGAGAAGTGGTGATCAACTCCTCGGTTCTCGACGACAAAGTGATTTACAAATCGGCCGACGAGCTGCCCACGTACCACCTGGCCAACGTGGTGGACGACCACCTTATGGAGATCACGCACGTTATCCGCGGGGAAGAATGGCTGCCTTCAGCGCCCCTGCACGTGTGGCTTTACAGAAGTTTCGGCTGGGAGGACACCATGCCGCAATTCGTCCACTTACCGCTCCTGCTCAAACCCGAAGGCAACGGGAAACTGAGCAAACGTGACGGCGACCGCTTGGGATTTCCTGTTTTTCCATTGGAATGGAAAGACCGGCAATCGGGTGAGGTATCGTCGGGATACCGCGAAAGCGGGTATTTGCCACAGGCAGTGGTAAACTTTTTGGCTTTGCTGGGATGGAATCCGGGAACAGAGCAGGAGATTTTCTCCCTCTATGAACTGGTAAACGCCTTTTCGTTTGACCGCTGCAGTAAAAGCGGTGCAAAATTTGATTTTGAAAAAGCCAAATGGTTCAACCACAAATACATTCAGAAAACGCCTGACGATATTCTTGCAGAGATGTTTAAACCTGTTCTTACAGAGAACAATATCTCCTGCGAACAAGAATATGTCGCAAAGGTGATCGGACTGGTAAAGGAACGCGTCAATTTTGTGAAAGAACTGTGGGGGCAGGCGTCATTTTTCTTTATCGCCCCGACTTCATACGACGAAAAAGCGGTGAAGAAACGCTGGAAAAAAGAGACTCCCGCACAGCTGGCCGAACTGATCAGCGTGTTGCAGGAGATCGATGATTTTTCTTCCGAAAACCAGGAGAAAACAGTAATGCAATGGATTGAGACAAACAATTATCCCCTCGGAAACGTTATGAATACTTTCCGGTTGGCGGTAGTTGGTGAATGTAAAGGGCCGCACATGTTCGATATCTCGGCCCTTATCGGGAAGCAGGAAACCATAGGCCGGTTAAGAAAGGCCATACAGGAGGTTCCTGTTGCGGAGAGTGATTAAATAACAAACAACTATTCGAATTTATGAACCGGAAGTCAAAAAGAAAATTCAGACTAAGAACCCGTTTTTTTGTACCTGCTATTTTCATACTGGCAATTGCACTTGTCACTTTGTTGTTTCCCCGGCAAGGAGATTTCAAGTATTCGTTCAGCGAAGGAAGGCCCTGGCAGTATGGACTTTTGACTGCTCCGTTCGATTTTCCTGTTTATAAACCTGCGGATCAACTGAAAACCGAACAAGACAGTATCCTGCGTTTTTACGAACCGTATTACACCATCGACGAGAATATTGAAAAAAACGCGATGGCCGAATTTGATGCCGATGTCAACCTGAACACGAAACTAAAAAGCCTGCCTCCTGCTTATATTCTCTATCTGAGAAACAGTTTGCAGAAGATATATCAGTCGGGGATCATGCGTTCGGAGGATTACGACAAGGTCTTCATTTCCGAAACGCAATCTATGCGGTTAAGAAAGGGGAATTTAGCCGAATCAAAAAGCGTGGAAACGTTCAACACCATTAAATCGGCCTATGAGCAACTTCTCCATAATACCCCCAAGAGTATGGACGCCGAAATGATACGGTCGGCAGACATCAATAAATATATTCGCGAAAATATTGTGTACGATGCTTCCACATCCGAAAAAGCCAGGGAAGAGTTTATCCAGCAGGTATCCCCCTCTACAGGGATGGTGCAGGCAGGACAGCGCATTATAGATCAGGGAGAGATAGTAAGCCCTCAAACTTACAAGGTATTGAATTCGTTAAAACGAGTGACGGAAGAGCGAAGCGGGAGAACCGGCAACAACGGATGGACGATTTTCGGACAACTCTTGCTTGTAATCCTTCTGTTCGGGGCATTTTACGCATACCTGCTTTTCTTCAGGCCGCACGAATACAGGAACAGGCAGCACGTCATGTTTATGCTTCTGCTGATTACCTCTTTTGTAGCTCTAACGGCAATTACCAGCCAACTTGACCTTTTCAACGTATATATTATCCCGTACGCCATAGTCACCATCCTGATAAGGACGTTTATCGACTCCCGCACGGCATTGTTTGCAAGTTTGATTACCATTATCTTAAGCTCGCTGATGGTTCCGTTCCCGTTTGAATTTGTGGTTATACAGATTGCGGTTGCCATGGTATCGATATTTATGTTGAAAGAGCTCTCGGAACGCTATCAGCTAATACGCAGTTCATTCTTCATCCTGCTTGCCTACAGCTTAATGTATATCGGGTTGGTCATGCATCAGGAAGGGAATATCAACAAGATTGACCCGGTTATATTTCTCTATTTCTTCATCAATTTCATTTTTATATTGTTCTCCTATTCCCTGGTATATCTCATCGAAAAATCTTTCGGATTCATATCGGGAGTAAGCCTTATCGAATTGTCGAACATCAATAAACCGATATTGAAAGAACTGTCCGAAAAAGCGCCGGGAACTTTTCAGCATTCACTGCAAGTTTCAAACCTGGGTATGGCGGCTGCAATAAAAATAGGAGCCAACGCTTCATTAATAAGAACAGGAGCGTTGTATCACGATATCGGGAAGATGGTGAATCCTGCCTTTTTCACCGAAAATCAATCGCCGGGAATAAATCCGCACGCAGGGCTCCCCTTTGAGGAAAGTGCACGCATCATCATTAATCACGTGAGGGATGGAGTGAAATTAGCACAAAAAAATAACCTGCCGAAGCAGATTATAGATTTTATTGAAACGCACCACGGGACCAGTATGCCTAAATACTTTTATATCTCCTGGAAAAATGCCAATCCCGGAAAAGAGATCAATGAAGACCTGTTCCGCTATCCCGGACCCGACCCTTTCTCGAAAGAAACGGCCATAATGATGATGGCCGATGCGGTGGAGGCTGCTTCAAGAAGTTTGCCCGAATACAACGAAGAGAGCATACGAAACCTGGTGGATTCGCTCATCGATTCGCAAGTGACAGGAGGATACTTTAAACTCGCCCCCATCACTTTCCGCGATATTGCGGACATAAAAGAAGTTTTCCTGCAAAAGCTCCAGACCATTTATCATACGCGGATCGCGTATCCAAAGTTAGAGGCTGAGTAACGGTTGCTACTCCCACTCAATTGTTGCCGGCGGTTTCGACGAGATATCGTACACCACGCGGTTCACGCCTTTTACTTTGTTGATTATCTCGTTCGATACTTTTGCCAGAAACTCGTAAGGCAGATGTGCCCAATCGGCCGTCATGGCATCGGTGGAAGTTACGGCACGCAAAGCGATGGTGTTCTCGTAAGTGCGTTCGTCACCCATTACGCCAACCGATTGTACCGGCAAAAGGATGGCAGCCGCCTGCCAAACCTTGTCGTATAAACCTGCAGCGCGAAGATTCGAAATAAAAATATCATCGGCCTCCTGCGCGATGCGTACTTTTTCAGGCGTGATGTCACCCAGGATCCTGATTCCCAGTCCAGGCCCGGGGAACGGATGACGATAAACAAGATGCGGTTCCATCCCGAGTTCCAAGCCGATTTTTCGCACTTCGTCCTTAAAAAGTAATTTCAACGGCTCACACAGTTTCAGGTTCATTTTTTCGGGAAGCCCCCCCACGTTGTGGTGGCTTTTGATAACGGTCCCGGTGATGGAAAGCGACTCGATGATATCGGGATAAATAGTTCCCTGCGCCAGCCATTTTATATCTTTCAACTTATGCGCTTCTTCATCAAAGACATCAATAAATCCTTTGCCGATGATTTTACGTTTGCGTTCGGGGTCCGCCACCCCGGCAAGTTCACGATAAAAACGCCCGCGGGCATCTACACCGATAACGTTCAAGCCCAGATGCTTGTAATTTTCGAGCACGGTTTCGAACTCGTTTTTACGCAATAAGCCGTGATTTACAAAAACAGAAGTCAGGTTCTTTCCGATGGCTTTGTTCAACAAAACGGCCACTACCGAAGAGTCCACCCCGCCCGAAAGGGCCAGGATCACCTTATCGTCCTTCAATGTTTTTTTCAGATCGGCAACCGTCGCTTCAATGAACGATGCCGGCGTCCAATCCTTCTTACATCCGCAGATGGTTAGAAAATTGTCAAGTATCCTGTTTCCCTGCTCCGTATGGAAGACCTCAGGGTGAAACTGCACACCCCAAGTTTGTTCGTTCCGCACTTTGTATGCAGCAATTTTAACCTCTTCGGTGGAAGCGATTACCAAAAAATCCTCAGGGATCTGCAAAATGGTATCGCCATGCGACATCCACACCTGCGATTGCTGCGGCAGGTTTCCGAGCAGCAGATCGGCGGCATCTTTCACTTGCAGGCGCACCCGTCCGTACTCGCATGAAGCGCTCTTACCCACTTTTCCACCCGATGCTTGTGCTATCCATTGGGCGCCATAGCAAATTCCCAGCACCGGATAGTTACGCCGGATCTCACTTAAATCGGTTTTGAAAGCATGGTCATCGTTTACCGAAAACGGGCTTCCGGAAAGGATCACACCTTTTACCGATTCATCTCCGAAAGGGAATTTATTGAAAGGGACTATTTCGCAATAGGTATTCAGTTCGCGCACACGGCGACCGATAAGCTGAGTGGTTTGGGAACCGAAATCGAGGATAATTATTTTTTCGTGCATATAATTCTATTGTTTCGCCGTTATCGGGGGGCGCTGTTTTTTTTATTTTTGCGATACAAAGATACAAAAAGTATGGAAAATATAGACAAAGCATCGGCATAAGCCAGGAAAATTCAAACAAAGGAATATTTTTTTACAAATTATTTTCCTATCTTTGAAAATTATATTTCAGACTGATAATGAAAGTAGACCACCTATTGTTTGCATTAATTCTTTTAATCATTCCCTCCTTTTCGATGGGGCAATCGGTTGATGATGCAAAAAAATGGTATCTGGAAGGGAATTTCAGACAAGCAAAACCTGTTTTTGAAGCCGAATATCAGGTTAATCCCAACAATGCACCGCTTAATCAATGGCTGGGTGTAATCGCATTTACCGAAGGCGATTATCCAAAAGCTCAAAAACACCTCGAGTTTGCTTCGCAGAAGAGAATTCCGGAATCGTACCTTTACTTAGGGCGGCTTTACGCCAACATGTACCGGTTTGCCGATGCCGACAAGGAGTTCGCCAAATACGAAAAAGCCAACCGGAGAAATAAAGAAGCGCTTGCCCAGCTCGCCACACACCGGGAATATGCCGATAAGCTGAAACGGCTGATCAACCGCACCGAAGATATTCAGATTATTGACAGTCTGGTTGTCCCGAAATCCGATTTTCTCTCGGCCTATAAACTGAGTGCATCCGCTGGTTCGTTGCAACCGATGAGTCGTTTTTTCCGGAATCAGCCCAACAATAATCAGGTGCTTTTCCTTAACGAGCGCCAGGATAAAATTTATTATCCGCAAAACGATTCGGGTTCGGTTCTTGGAAGCAGTCTCTATACCATGGAAAAGTTGATGGACACCTTCGGCAACGAAAAACGGCTATCGGAGTCCGTCAATCAAAACGGGGATCAGGCTTATCCGTTTGTGATGCCCGATGGCCTTACCCTCTATTTCTCGTCCACAGGACACGGTTCGCTGGGTGGATACGACCTGTTCGTCACCCGATACAACCTTGCCACCAATACGTACCTCACGCCCAATCAGCTGAACATGCCGTTCAACTCGCCATTCAACGATTATATGATGGCGATCGACGAAGAGAAAGGTATCGGCTGGTTTGCCAGTGACCGGTTTCAACCGAAAGATTCAGTTTGTGTTTACACGTTTATACCCTCATCCGAAGTTACCCTGCTGGAAAGCGAAGATGAGCCGCACCTGGCCAACCGGGCTAAAATATCATCGATAAAAGATTCCTGGAAGCCGGATGTTGATTATTCTGCATTGCTGCAACGTTCGCACGCGACAATTGCTCCGCAAGAGGCTGCGCAAAGAAAAGATTTTACGTTTGTTATTAACGACGAAAAAACATATTACACCTTGTCCGATTTTAAAAACAAAGTGGCCCGATCGCTCTATTATCAAGCTATCCAGTTGGAAAACAAATTAGAACGCCTCGAAAGCGACCTGTCGGAAAAGCGCAACCAGATAGCCAGCAGTTCCAACACCTCCTCGTCAGGAGCAACCATTCTGGATCTTGAGAAGGAATGCGAAAATGTTTTCAAAGAGATAGAATCGTTGAAGTTCCGGGCGCGGAACGAAGAGATCAGAAACAGTTTTTAATTCTATGAATCATGACTTTCAATTTAATTATTGTTGGCGCCTTAATAGTTTTGGGAATTCTGTTGCTTCTCATCGAATTTTTTCTATTACCGGGAATCAGCATTGCCGGAGTAGGCGGAGCCATTTTTATGGTAGGCGGCATAATCTATTCCTACATCTACTTAGGGCCTGCGGCCGGCAACATCACACTAGCCCTTTCGTTGATTTTGCTTGCGGCGTCATTTGTATGGCTGCTGAAATCAAAATCATTGCGGAAGATAGCGCTCACCGCGGATATTCATGAAACGGTGGACAACAGCGACCTGAAACGTCTTCAGCCCGGAGACACAGGAGTGACGGTTTCCCGTCTGAATCCTATCGGGAAAGTGATGATAAACGATATTACGGTCGAAGGTAAATCTTTCGATGGGGAGTTTATCGACGAAGATGTCGAAATTGAGGCAGTCAAGGTAGAAACATATAATGTGTTGGTTAGAAAGAGAACAAAGATACAAGAATAAAGATACAAGAACAAAGAACAAAGAACAAAGAACAAAGAACAAAGAGCAAAGAGCAAAGACGGGAGAACTAAAAGCTAAAAACTAAAAAAATTTCACTTTGAACTCTGAACATTAAACTTTAAAAAACGTTGAACATCAAATAAACTAAATTATGGAACTAACTTTCCCCCTGATCATTATCATTGCAATAATTGTAATTTTTGTATTGGTCTTTTTCCACTATGTACCTTTTTTCCTGTGGATTAACGCACTATCGGCAAATGTCCGCATTTCGCTTGTCCAACTTTTTTTGATGCGTTTGCGCCGGGTTCCGCCTCACACCATCGTTTATGCTATGATTGAAGCTCACAAGGCCGGATTGAAAAACGTTACCCGGGACAACCTGGAAGCGCATTACCTGGCCGGAGGACACGTGGAACAGGTGGTCCATGCGCTCGTTTCCGCATCAAAGGCCAATATTGATCTGCCTTTCCAGATGGCCACCGCCATTGATCTTGCAGGTCGCGATGTACTGGAGGCCGTAAGAATGTCGGTAAACCCAAAGGTGATTGACACGCCTCCGGTTTCAGCTGTTGCTATCGATGGTATCCAGTTGATTGCCAAAGCGCGCGTCACGGTTCGTGCCAACATCAGGCAGCTTGTGGGCGGCGCCGGCGAGGAGACTATTCTTGCCCGCGTAGGTGAAGGGATCGTATCGTCCATCGGTTCCGCCGCATCGCACAAATCGGTACTCGAAAATCCCGATTCCATCTCGAAGCTTGTGTTGAGAAAAGGATTGGATGCAGGCACAGCATTTGAAATACTCTCCATTGACATTGCGGATATCGATATAGGTAAAAATATCGGCGCCGTCCTGCAAATGGATCAGGCGCAGGCCGACAAGAATATCGCCCAGGCCCGTGCCGAAGAGCGCCGCGCCATGGCCATCGCCCTGGAACAGGAAATGAAAGCCAAAGCCCAGGAAGCCCGTGCGAAAGTGATTGAAGCCGAAGCCGAAGTCCCTAAAGCCATGGCCGAAGCGTTCCGCAGTGGGAACATGGGTGTTATGGATTTCTACCGGATGAAGAACATACAATCGGATACCGATATGCGCGACGCCATTGCCAAACCACAAGGCGGAGCGAAAGAGGAGAATTCTAAATAGCTTGTTGTATGAGAATTATCCCGGATTCAGAATTTATTATCAATCCCGATGGCAGTGCATTTCATCTTCACGTTAAGCCGGAACAACTTTCGGACAAGATTGTGATGATGGGAGATCCTGATCGTGTAACAATGACCGCTTCTTTTTTCGACAGTATCGAGTGCGACGTACGGAGCCGGGAGTTCCATACGGTTACAGGAATGTACAAAGGGAAGCGCCTCACCGCGCTTTCACACGGAATCGGAACCGACAACATAGATATTGTGGTGACGGAACTGGATGCTTTGGCCAACATCGATTTCCATTCACGAACGGTAAAACCGGAGTTCAGGCAACTGACGATGATCCGCGTAGGAACATCGGGCGGTATGCAACCGCACTGCCCCATCGGGTCGTATGTGGTTTCCGAAAAATCAATCGGCTTTGATGGATTGCTTCATTACTATGCCCACTCGCAGGAAGTGAGGGAAGAAGATTTTGAAGAAGCGTTTCAGAAACACGTGAACTGGTCGCCGTACCACTGCTCACCTTATGTGGTGAGCGCCGACGAAGAGTTGGTGGAGCGCATCGGATACGACATGATTCGCGGCGTAACCATCTCCGCTATCGGGTTCTATGGCCCGCAAGGCCGACACGTGAGGCTTCCCCTCGCCGACCCCGAATTGAATGCAAGAATCGAATCGTTCCGCTACGACGGGCACTCCATCACCAATTACGAAATGGAAAGTTCGGCCATTGCAGGATTGGGCAAAATGATGGGACACAAGTGCATGACCGTTTGCGCCATTATTGCCAACCGGGTAGCATTGGAATCAAATGCCAATTATAAAGGGTCGATAGAAGATTTAATGAAAGTTGTACTGGAAAGAATCTAACCATTTACTATTTACGAATAACTACTGTAAACAAAAAAATATTTTAGCTATTGCAGTACCTTCTTTGAAGACGATGAGAGCCAAAAATCGTAAATTGAAATATTGAAATAAACCACAAAATTTAATTGACAATCAAAAATGAAAAAGATTTTATTATTATCGCTGGTATTGCTGGGAATGACAGCAATGGCGCAACAGAATCCGCCACAGCCTATCGATCCTAATGTCAGGAAAGGCACATTGGAAAACGGATTAACATACTACATCCGTCAAAACAAACTACCCGAGAACCGGGCCGATTTCTACATCGCTCAAAAAGTAGGGTCTATGCAGGAAGAAGACAACCAAGCCGGATTGGCGCACTTTCTGGAGCATATGGCTTTCAACGGAACAAAAAATTATCCGGGCAAGAACATGCTCAACTATTTGCAGGACAACGGCATTAAATTCGGGACGAACATCAACGCTTACACTTCGTTCGACGAAACCGTCTATTTCATGACCGACGTTCCCACCACAAACGAGAATCTGGTGGATTCGGTACTTCTGATCCTTCACGACTGGTCAAACGGGATTGCGCTGGAAGATGAAGAGTTGGAAAAAGAACGCGGCGTCATCCGTGAAGAATGGCGTACCGGCGGTGGGGCGCAATACCGGTTGTGGAAAAAGATGCTTCCGGTGATGTACAAAGAGAGCAAATACGCCAACCGTTTACCTATAGGAAGTATTGATGTTATCAACAACTTCAAGCCCGAAGAGATTCGCACGTATTACAAAAAATGGTATCGTCCCGATTTGCAGGGAATTATTGTTGTGGGCGATTTCGATATCGACAAAATGGAAACCAAAGTAAAGGAGCTGTTCAACAAAATACCGGTTCCGGAAAATCCTGCTAAACGCGAATATTTTCCCGTTCCCGATAACGATACACCCATTGTTTCCATCGCTACAGATCCGGAAGCTACACGCACGCAATTGATGATTTTTTACAAACACGAACCTATCCCCGACGAAATTAAGCTTTCGCAGGCAGGGCTGGTTTTAAATTATATCAAATCGGCCGCAGCCGCTATGATCAACGAAAGGTTCCAGGAGATAATCCAAAAACCGAATGCTCCGTTCACCTCTGCTTACGCTTACGACGACGAATATTTTGTGGCAAAAACCAAAGATGCCTGGACCGTTGCGGCCGGATCGGCGGATGATAAGATTAAAGACGCTATCGCAGCTATGATCCGCGAAACGGAACGCATGAAACGCTTTGGATTCACTGCTTCGGAATACGAACGCGCACGCACCAATATCCTGAAACAATACGAAAACGGGTATAACAACCGCGATAAAGAGAGGAACAGCAGGTATTCGCAGGAATATGTGAACAGCTTCACCAACAGCGAACCGATCCCCGGCATCGAGTACGAGTACAATATGATGAACATGATAGCTCCCAACATCCCGGTTGAAGCCATCAATCAATCTGTAGCACAGCTTGTCGGCGATAAAAATATGGTTATCTCGATATCAGGCCCCGAAAAGGAGGGACTGGTCTATCCCACGGAAGACGAACTTATTGCGATAATCAACAGCGTAAAGGATGAAAAGATCGAAGCCTACGTGGAAGAAGTTTCCAATGAACCGCTTATCGCCACGCCTCCCACACCCGGAAAAATCACCAAGGTGGAAAAGGACGACGTGCTGGGCGCTACCGTCTGGACGCTTCAGAATGGAATGAAAGTGATCTTGAAACCTACCGATTTTAAAGATGACCAAATCGTGATGACCGGAACAAGCGCCGGCGGATATTCTCCTTATGCCAAACAAGACCCGATCAACGCCAGAATGATGAGCAATGTCATCACCTTAGGCGGTGTGGGTAATTTCAGCGCAACCAACCTCGCAAAGGCACTTGCCGGAAAAACAGCATCCGCTCGCCCGGGCGTTTCGCTCACCACGCAAGACATCAACGGCTCATCTTCCATCAAAGATTTTGAAACGATGCTTCAACTGGTTTATCTCTATTTCACGGCTCCACGAAGTGACGACGATGCTTTCCAATCGTTTATACAACGCATGGAAACCCAATTAAAAAATCAGGAAGCCGAACCGATGGTGGCTTTTAGCGACACGATAACAAAAGCTCTTTACAGCGACAATCCGTTGACAAAACGCACCAAGGTAAAGGATCTGGCCAAGATAGATTACAAGCGCATTATGGAGATGTACAAACAACAATTCCGTAATCCGGGCAGTTTCGTTTTCACATTTGTAGGAAATATCGATGAAGCAAAGGTGAAACCTGTTATCGAGCAATACCTCGCTTCGCTCCCGGGAGAGGCCGTGAAAGGTGAGTTTGTCCCTGTCCCGATGGATTTCCAGAAGGGTAAATCGGAAAATATTTTCAAACGTGAAATGCAGAATCCCAAAGCATCGGTATTTATTGCTTCTACTGGAAATATGGAACGCAACCAAAAGAACACGATCCTGATGAGTATGTTCGACCAGATTCTCTATATCGTTTACACCGAAAAGATCCGTGAAGACGAAGGCGGAAGCTACGGAGTTTATACGCAGGGCGGCATTTCACGCTATCCGAAGGGACAAAGCGTACTCCAGATCATCTACGATACCGACCCGGCTAAGATGGAAGCCCTTAATGCCATCATCCATAGCGAACTAAAATCAATTGCCGATAACGGTCCCCGTGCCGAAGACTTCAGTAAAGTGAAAGAATATATGCTGAAGCAGTACAACGAGAACCTGAAGGAAAACAGTTACTGGATGAATGTGCTCGACACCAAGTATTTCTACGGAGAAGACAGCCACTCCAATTATTTAACTATACTGAATTCCATTACGACAAACGACGTGAAAAGCTTTGTGAAAGCATTCCTGTCGCAAGGTAACGAAGCTGTTGTTGTGATGATGCCAAAAGAAGAGGCAAAATAACAAACACTCACAGAGACGGCGTACGCCGTCTCTGCAATTTCAACCGCAAGCTGTTGCTTACCACGCTCACGCTGCTGAGAGCCATTGCCGCACCGGCAATCATCGGGTTGAGCAGAAACCCGTTGAGGGGATAGAGGATACCTGCAGCAACGGGAATGCCTATAACGTTGTAGATAAATGCCCAGAACAGGTTCTGGCGAATGGTCTTAACGGTTTGCCGCGATAAGCGGACAGCTTGCGGGATTTTGGTTAAATCGGACGATACGATGGTCATTTTTGCCACATCCATAGCGATATCACTTCCCTTACCCATCGCGATACTCACATCGGCTTGCGCCAAAGCGGCACTGTCGTTGATACCGTCGCCCACCATGGCCACCATCTTCCCTTGTTGTTGTAACTGTTTCACGAACTCCGATTTTTCGTGCGGCAACACTTCACCCTTATAATGCCTGATTCCGGTTTGCTTTGCTATGGTACGGGCAGTGGCTTCATTATCGCCTGTAAGCATATACAGATCAATTCCCATCTCCTGCATTTGCGAAACAGCAGCAACCGATGTCTCTTTTATCTTATCGGAAACAGCCAATATGGCTAAGGCATTTCGACTATCGGAAAACCAGATAACGGTTTTAGCCGATTGGCTCCATTCATCTGATTTTACCGACAACTCTTCCGGTATCGCAATATTATTTTCCGTCAACAGTTTTCTATTTCCGACAAAATAAGTCTCACCACCGGCTACACCTTTTATTCCCTTTCCGGTAATGCTTTGAAAATCGGTAACCGCCACCGCGTCCTCATCGGGAAAGTGTCCTGCAACAGCTTCCGCCAATGGGTGTTCCGATTGCCTCTCCAAACCTGCCAACACCGACTTCACCGATTCGTCGGCCCACAACTCATCCGTAACCTGCGGTTTGCCTTCGGTAATGGTTCCGGTTTTGTCCAGCACAACGGCATTTATTTTTTGTGACAACTCCAGGCTTTCCGCATCCTTTATCAGGATACCCTGTTCAGCGCCTCTGCCCACGCCAACCATAATAGCAGTGGGCGTAGCCAATCCCAGCGCACACGGACAGGCAATTACCAATACGGTAACAAAAGCCAGCAATGCATGCGTTAGGGCATTGTCCCCGCCAAACACCAGCCAAATTAAAAAAGTGAGAATCGCAATCCCGATAACTACCGGCACGAAGATTCCGGCAATTTTATCCACCAGTTTCTGTACCGGCGCTTTGCTTCCCTGCGCGTCCTGCACCATTTTGATGATGTGGGCGAGCATCGTCTCTTTTCCCACTTTATCGGCCCGGAACCTAAAACTGCCTTTCTGATTGATGGTTCCGGCAAACACCTTTTCACCCGGTGTCTTGTGCACCGCCATCGGCTCGCCACTCAGCATACTCTCATCCACAAACGAATCGCCGGATATTACCGTACCGTCCACGGCAATTTTTTCACCCGGCTTCACCAATACAATATCGCCGGCCATGAGCTGCTCAATGGGAACTTCCGTTTGCTCATGATCGTTTTTCACCACAACAACCGTTTTTGGTTGTAAGCCCATTAGTTTTTTTAATGCCGACGAGGTACTGCCTTTGGCTTTCTCTTCCAACAGCCGGCCCAATAAAATAAAAGCGATAATTACCGCGGCCGCTTCAAAATAGACGTGAGCCTCCAGTCCTTTGCTTTGCCAAAACTGCGGAAAAAGCATATTGAAAACGCTGAAAAGATAAGCTGTCCCGGTGCTCAACGCCACCAGCGTATCCATATTCGCCGATCCGTGTCTGGCCTGCTTCCATGCGTTAACAAAAAAATCCCTTCCCAGCCAAAGTACCACGGGGGTTGCAAACGCCCACATAATAAGATTGGCGTAAGGCATATGCATGAAAAACATCCCGATAACTACCACAGGCACAGCCAGCAACAACGACCAAAAAGTTTTCTTTTTCAAACTGTTGTACTTTTGCTGATGGATTTCATCGAGCCTGTCCTGCTGAAAATCCTCTCCGATTATCAAATCGTAACCGATAGATTGAACGGCTTTTTGTATCGCAACCGCATCTATCTTATCGGGTTCATAATCCAGCGCAACAGTAGCCGTGGCAAAGTTTACCGCCGCACTGTTAACTCCTTCGAGCGATTTGATTTTATTTTCCACACCGGCAGCGCAACCGGCACAACTCATTTGCAGAACAGGAAATGTCTTTTTTACTGATGTATCTCTATTTTTATCCATAGTTGTATCTTTTTAATGAATGAACCACCCTCGTATTGCAACTAAAGCGGAGGCATTTAGATATTTTACGGGGTACCCATAGCTCGCGATGAACGTAAAAAAGAGTAGTTGTTTGAGCAAAGCGAGTTAATTATCAGATAGCCTGTAAATCGAGAACGAGTCACAAAACATTGTTAGTCGCAAGATTTAGCTGTAATCAAATACATGCGAAACTGTGCAAAAATAGCAATAAACAGTTGGGAAACCGTTGTGTTTTTTTGGAATAGATTTGTAAGATTTACACCTCGTCGAGCGGTTTTCTCTTTATCTCTTTTATTTGTTTGAAATGGCTGGGCGTCAAGCCGGTTACCTTTTTGAACTGATTGCTCAGGTAAGCAACGCTTGAATAATTGAGCCGGTCAGCAATTTCGCTTAACGAAAGTTCATCGTAAACCAGCAGTTCTTTTACCTTTTCAATCTTTTGGGCGATAAAGTATTTTTCAATGGTAGTCCCTTCCACTTCCGAAAACAGGTTGGAGAGATAACTGTAATCGTGATTCAGTCCGGCACTCAGCAGGTCGGAAAGGTTGGACTGAAGTAAACCGTCTTTCTGATGAACCAACTCAATAATGATGTTCTTGATTTTCTCTATGATCCGGCTTTTCTTGTCGTCAATCAACTCAAAACCTAGTGGCGTCAATGCCTCGCGCACTTCTTCCTTCTGTTTATCCGACAATTCCCCGTTCAACGAAACTTCACCCAAAACAACATCCCTCACATCAAGACCCATTTTCTCCATTTCGCTGCGTACTACCAACACGCATCGATGGCAAACCATATTTTTGATGTAGAGCTTCATTTGCATTCTCCCAGCACCCGGGCTTTTCAAAGTTCATGTTTCAATTGCTCCGGGTCATGTTTGTATTTGAAAAAAATCATGAACAGGAGCGCAATAACCAAAGAATACCCCGCAAAAACGTACCACGAGTTCGGCCAGCCAATCATATCGACCACTTTTCCGGCGGCATACGATCCGATAAAAGCCCCGAACCCGTTCGTCATAATCATAAAAACACCTTGTGCACTCGACCGGATAGCAGGCTTCGTCACTTTTTCAACATACAACGAGCCTGAGATATTGAAAAAATCGAAGGCCACCCCGTAAATCAGCATCGAAAGGATCAGCATCCAGACGCCGCTTCCGGGATCTCCTGTACCCAATAAGCCGAACCTCAGCACCCAGGCAAACATACTTATCAGCATAACGGTTTTAATGCCGTATCGTTTCAGAAAGAAAGGAATAAGTAATATACACAAGGTTTCCGACATTTGCGAAAGCGATATGAGAATATTGGCATGTTCTACTCCGAAAGTCCCTGCAAATTCGGGAATGTTCCCAAAATAGTTGGTCAGGTAATCGTTGGCAAAAGCATTGGTAATCTGTAACGCGATACCCAGACACATGGAGAAAAGGAAGAAAATCGCCATTTGCCGGTGCTTGAAAAGTGAAAATGCCCGCAAGCCCAATCGGTCGATCAACGAAGTTTTATCGGGATCTCTGGTTACTCCACAGCGGGGAAGCGTGAAAGCGTAAATCCCCAACACCAACGAGAGCAACGCGGAAAAATAGAGTTGATACGATGTTTTGGATAACTGGACACCATCGACCCGGATCAGATCTACTGCAATCATCGAAACGATAAAGCCTACGGTTCCCCAAACACGAATAGGGGGGAACGACTTCACCGTTTCGTATCCGTAAGCAGTCAATGATGTGTATGCCACCGAGTTAGACAATGCAATGGTGGGCATATAGAACATAACGGCCAACAGCATGTAGGTATATAACGGCGCATACTCCGTTTGCGGTGCGGCAAGAAAAAGGAACAAGCCGGCGATGAGGTGACAGATGCCGAGTAATTTTTGTGCCGGGATCCATCGGTCGGCAATGACCCCCATAATTCCCGGCATAAAAAGCGACGCAATCCCCATCGTGGCAAAGAAGCTTCCGATTTGTACGCCCGAAAACTTCAATCCCCCGCCAAGATAAGCGCCTAATGAAATTAGCCACGCTCCCCAAATAGCGTACTGGAGAAAGTTCATCACGATGAGTCTGATTTTGATATTCATAGTTTAAACATTTAAGGATTAAGTCATCTCTTCAGCCAGGGCTCCGGATTCAACTTGGTGGTTTTTTGCCACAACTGGAAGTGCATGGTTGCAATTCCGGTATCCGGATCGGTATAGATCCGCCCCAGCGATTGGCCGGTTTTCAACTTTTCGCCCGATCTTACAAACAGGTCGTAAATATTGCCGTAGAACGTATAATAATCTCCGTGGCGCACAATCACACACGTGTTGTAGCCGGGCACGGAGAACACCTTCGATACTTCGCCTTCAAACACCGTACGGATATTGGCGCCTTGCTGTGCTTGAATATCAATACCGTTACTGTTGGTGGTAATGTTCCACTCGCTGTGCCTCCGCTGCCCGAAACTTCCGACAATGGATGCCGCTCCCGTAACAGGCATCGGTAGATTTCCACGATTGGAAACAAAATTTCTGGAGAGGTTGAACGCTTCATCGGTCGTGGCAGCCGCTTCTATTCTCGGCTCAGGTTGCTTTACGGCAGGTTCGACCGGTTTCGTGGCGGGTTCTTTCCTTGCCAGCTCTTCGGCCTTTCTTCCTGCCTCGGTTTCACGACGCGCATTTGCAGCCGCATCGGCCTTTCGTTTCCTTTCGGCTTCCGCCGCTAAACGACGTGCTTCTGCTTCTCGTTCCTGACGGGCCACTTCCTCGGCAATCAGCTTTTCGATCTGGGCGTCTAGCCTCTTAGCCTGCTGTTGTTTACTCTGGAGCGTCCTCTGTAATTCCTGCTGTTTTCCCCGTGCTTCCGCTACCTCGGATTGTCGGACATTCTCCTCTTCCTTCAACTTGGCCTGTTCGGCTTTCAGAGCGTCCACCGCTTTTTGTTTATCGGCCTGAGCTTTGGCAAGCGCCTCTTTTCTGGCGCTTAACTGTACGTTTTGCTCCTTGATCTCTTCTGCCTGGCTTTTTCGCCATTTGGAATATTCGCGCAAATATTGCATCCTCCGCAACGATTCACCCAACGATTTGCCGGAAAGTACAAAAAATAATTCATTCTGTCCGTTCCGGCTGGTCTGCATCGCCCGGATTGCCTTTGCATAGCTCTCCTGTTTTTGTTTTAACTCTTCGTCCAACCGCTTTATTTCCGCTTCCAACCGCGACTGCTCTCTTTCCAACACTGCAATCTCCTGATTTTGCAACGTCATCATCTCTTTTCGCGAAGCAATTTGTTTGTTTATAAGATTGATGCGCTGGAGGATGGTGGTGGTTTGTTTTTTTACATCGAGAAAGAGTTTATTGGTGCTTTTAATCTCTTCCAGCAGTATCTTCTGCTGTTTCTGAAGATGGTCGATTTGTGGGGTTTGCGAAAAGAGGGTCCATGCAAACGCCAAAAACAATCCTATCGCAAAAGCTCTCCTCATCAATTGTTCGTCAGGATTTTAACAATATCCGAAATTGCCGCTCTTGTATAACTTCCCGGGACCGAGACCTGGAGGTCGAAATCCTCATCGAGCGTGATACCCGAAAATTCAAGCCCTACGTTCACTCTTCGCTTTGTTGAAGCCAACGCAACATCCATTTTCCGGGGAAAAGCCTTGCGGGCTTCCATAACAAAATCGTCGTATTTCCAATTCATTGAATAATTATCTTTCGGTTCCGTCAAACAGGTTAATGCAATGCGGTCGTTGCCGTCGATCGTAAAGCTATACTCTATTCCCGACTCCTTATCAACGGATCTCAGCAGGTAGTGCATATCGGAGACCAGGCCTGTGGAAAACTTTTTGTAATCGGAATAAATTACATCCGTTTGTCCCGAAACAAATACCTGATTGGTTAAAAGCGATTGCAGCGTTTTAAAATCAAATCCCACGGGATAGACTCTTTTAACGTCTTCGATAGACTCTTTCACATAACGCTTGTTCATCCTGTCCAAGAGGACAAGGCTGTCCCGGTCGGCATATACACGCAACATCTCTACGCCGAATAACGGCTGGATAGAGAGCTGAATAGCCTTGTCTTTCACAATCCTGAGGCTTGCTTTGGAGCTCAGCGACTTTGTTCCTGATGAAAGGTTGAGATTGAGCTTCGATGAAAACGTTTTAAAATTGAACTGATTGTCCAAAATATCGGTAAACAGATCGACATCCACTTTCTCTTCAACAGGCGCAGCAGCAATCATTTGTCTTTTGGATTTACACGAATGCAACCCCAACACAATAACACTTATACAAAGCAGTGAGATGATATGTTTTCTGAAATTCATTCTTTTATGTATTCTTTTTTTCTGATTTTTTTGTTCAATGTTTTAGAGTCACTTCCCAACTCCAGGGCTTTTTTCCATTGCTCCACGGCTTTTTCCTTATCACCCGTCACGGCAAGCACATCGCCGTAATGTTCGAGAACCTCAGCCGAATTATCATCCTTTCCGTATTCAATCGCTTTCTCTATATATATTTTCGCCATGGTATATGCTCCCTGTTCAAACAAAATCCATCCGTAAGTATCCAGATAGGTAGGGTTTGTAGGTTCAGCCTTGATGGTTATCCCACTCATTTGCTCCGCCTTATCCAAATCCCGCCTCTCTATCGATAAATAATAACTGTAATTGTTCAGGACCGGCAGGTTTTGCGGATTCAGCTTTAAGGCTTTTTCATAATTTTCGAAAGCCACCTCGTTGTTTTTCAGGAAATGGTTGATGTCGCCAATTTGCCCGTAAAAGTCCGACTTGATCAGCGGGCTTTGAAATTCGGCATTTGCCAAACCCTGTTCGTAAACAGTTAACGCCTCATTGTACTTTTTTTGTTGAAATCTAGCCAATCCCATGTAAAAGTAAAATTGCGGGGCAGTTGGAATATTCTCTATTCCCGCCCGGGTAATTTCGATCACTTTATCGAGAGCAAGCGTGTCCGGCAAAGCGATGCGAAGCATTTGCTCGTATCCTGCGGGATCGGTAGGATTATCTTTGGTAAAGATCTCGAACTGCTCCATCGCTCCTTTTTTGTCTTCCTGCAACAGCAGCACATCGCCATACATCATATTAATACGGGTATTGTTGGGATGTTGCTCAAACATGGATTGAAAAAGCGGGTTGGCAATTTTTATGTCTTGTTGGCTTTGGCGTAACAGGGCAATGTAACGGGCTAGAAGTTGCAGTTTTGTATCCACTTCCATCTTACTGCTCACGATGGCTTTTTGAAGTTCCTCAATAGCCGCCGTTTTATTGTTGGTTTTTTCGTAGTAATTCACCATCGAGAGGATTAACGAAGGCTCGTCGGGATCGATCAATCTTGCCTGATTGTAATACTCCAATGCCTTTCCCGTCTGGTTGTCTTGTAAATACAAATCACCCATGAGAAGTTTGTATCGGATATTATCGGGATTTTTGTCGATAACAGACTGAATCTCTTCAAACGCCCGCTCCTTTTTATTCATCATGTTGTACAACCGAAACTTATTAAGGGTTATGGCATCGGAAACCCCGGTGTATTTTTGCAACAGATCAAGCGACTGGATGGCTTTGTCGAGTTCGCCGTTATCCCCATATACATTAGCAAGATCAAAGTAAAGCTCCACTTTATCGGGATAGGTTTTCAGCAAATAGTTGTAGATATCTATAACTTCCTCCTTCAGGTCAAGCTCTTTGCTCAATCCCGCAAGGATCATGTTGTAGTAATAGTTCGTCGGGTCGTATTTCACCGCTTTGCGAAAATAACCCAACGCCATGTTTTTCTCATTCAACGAACTGTAATAGGCACCCAATTCCATAAGCACGCTGGCATTGGTGGAGTCAATCGAACAACAGTGTTGGAGCAGATCGAAAGACTCGTCATATTTTCCCTGGGTCTTAGCGTTGACCGCTTCGTAAAAGAAGTAATCGAATTTCCGCCGGGTTGTTTCATCCAGGATCATCCCTTTTCCTTGCGAAAAGATACTTGCTGGAAAAAGCACGAGAAAGACGATGGTGCCACTTATGTATTTGTTATAATTCATTCTTTTTAATTTGCTATCAATGCTTACCTGTATGCCCAAACCCGCCGGCGCCTCTTTCGGTTTCGTCTAAATTATCCACCTGCAGCCATTCTACCCGGGCATGCCGGGCAATTACCATCTGACAGATGCGTTCCCCGTCGTTGATGATAAAATCTTCGTCCGATAAATTCACCAAAATCACCCGAATCTCACCCCGATAATCAGCATCGATTGTTCCCGGCGAGTTTACAATGGAGATACCGTGCTTAACAGCCAGACCGCTTCTCGGCCGGATCTGCGCCTCATATCCTCCGGGAAGCTGAATATGAATCCCGGTGGGGATAAGCGACCGTTGTAGCGGCCTCAACGTAACCGGTTCATCTATATTGGCACGCAAATCCATGCCGGCAGACAAAGCCGTGGCGTATCCGGGCAACGGATGTTTCGATTTATTGACAATTTTAACTTGCATAATACCTTAAGGAATAGACAACAAAAACGGGTTTTGTTTAAATCTGCGAATTTAGTCATTTATGAGCAAACATTCATCAAATTGATAAAATTTAAGAAACTGTTTTGAATTTTTTTATACCCTGTTTTATAGAAACTGTTTAAATTTTGTGATAATTATTTCGTGGAGTAAAAAATTGCATATCTTTGTAACTCTATGAGCCAACAAGACGATTTATTGAAGAATTTACGCCAAACGCTCAATGAACAAGGTATAGAGTCGTTTCATGTGCTGGAAGATCTGGTCCCTATTGAAGAACAGATGGAATATTTCCGTTATTTCGACCAGTTGAGACGAGAGAACTCCCCTTTTGTGCGCGATGAAGAGATTGCTATACTTTTTTCTGCCGATGAGACCATTGAACGAAAGAAGAAAAGCTTGTCGAGGCTGGCATCCATACCCGATGTTGGTGCGTACCGGGCCATTGAGACCTACCACAGCAGCCCGCTTGAGCCAGAGCTGTTCAACTGGTCGTCGATGTCATTAGTAGGCAGCCGGATTATTTTAAGTTCCGACCTGTCCGGGCAGCAACAGATCTATGTTTCGTCGGGATTGGGCGGGCACGAGAAAAAACTTCGTTTCTTTGGCCTGTTCACCACAAACGATCGCCAGCTGCTCACCGATCTGCAAAAAGAGATTGTGGACCGGGAATTTCGTTTCCAGCTTCAGCAAGCCGATGTGGAAATTGAGAAATTCGAAATAAAAGAGAACTATTTCACCCTGCTGATGCTTTTCCCCCTCGATTCCGATGTCCGCCTGGGCATCAACGCCGCGATAGACGAAATAAATCAATACGGCAACTTCCTAGACCCGAAGTTTTTATTCACAAACGTGAAAATCCTGTCGGACAGCGAAATAAAGAAGTTACTGGAGAAGAAGTAAATTCCACCCTGTTGCCGTTCGAGACTTATTAACCGATGAGAAATTTTAATGAGCATTATAAAGTTCATGCCAGGAAACTGTTTAAATTTGTTTCGTCAGAAATTTAGACAGTTTCTAAAGTATTCACTATTTTTGCAGGATACAAAAAACAGAAGCATGAACGATAAGACTCAACACCCTTCCAACACCACATACCAAGGCACCCTGATGGATACGCTGGGCATCACTTTCACCCGGCTGTCACCCGGCCGCACAGAAGCGGTGATGCCGGTAGAGAAGCGGGTATGCCAACCGTTTGGCCTGCTGCATGGAGGCGCCACACTGGCTCTTGCCGAATCGGTGGCGGGACAGGGATCACTGATCCTTTGCGAACCCGGCGAGGTGGCGGCCGGCATACAGGTCAGCGGCAACCATGTCTCATCGGCAAAAGAGGGGGACACGGTGCACGCTATAGGCACCATCATTCACCAGGGACGCTCCATGCATGTATGGAATGTAGATATCTTCACGTCGGCAGGCAGGCTGGTTTCAACCGTCCGTGTGACGAACAGCATATTGAAGAGGCGATGAACGGGGAGGAGAAACACCTGATCCTGGATGCCCTGATTGAGCGGGATGCATGCTTTGCGATATACCGGCTGCCCGATGAGCAGGCTCCCCGCTTTGTGATGCAGGCTGCCGGCACCCCCTCCCTGTTGCATGACATCGAGGAACTGAACGGGCAACACGGGTTCGTGATCGCCCCCTTCAGGATCACGGCCGCATCACCACTCATAGTGATCAGTCCCGATTGCACCGACCTCTCCGGAGCAGAGAACTACTCCGGAGGCCAAAAACGGGAAAAAGCCGGTGCGGAGAGGCCTGAAAAAGAGAAGAGATCCGACTACAACCTTCTTTTTCAACAGTTTCACAAATCGCTCCTCAAGGGTGAGGTAAAGAAACTGGTACTGTCAAGAAGCAGAACGATGGAGAGGGAAAGCACCTTTTCGCCAGGACAATCCTTTTTCAGGGCGGCAGAAAAGTACCCCCATTCCTTTGTTTATCTGCTGCATACCCCTCAAAGCGGCACCTGGTTAGGGAGCACGCCGGAGATACTGCTGGCAGGCTCGGGAAGCGAATGGCAAACCGTGGCCCTGGCCGGCACACGATATCCCAATACGGGAAATGTATCGTGGGACGACAAAAATCTCCGCGAACAGCATTTGGTCACTTCCTACATCCTGAAACAGCTGACCTCCTTTCAGATTGCTCCGGAGATCAACGGTCCATATACCATCAAAGCAGGTAATCTGGCCCATCTGCGGACCGATTTCAGCTTTTCACTGCCCGACAAGCCGAAAACAGGCACTCTGCTAAAGGCGCTCCATCCCACTCCCGCAGTATCGGGGCTTCCCAAAGAGAAAGCTTTTCAGTTCATAGCGGATCATGAAGGGTATAACCGCCGTTATTACACCGGCTTCCTGGGTATGCTGGATCCGTCGGCAGAAACAAATTTGTATGTCAACCTCCGGTGTATGCATATCGGGGAAAGTTTGCTCACATTGTTCGCCGGCAGCGGACTACTCGCTTCCTCCACCTGCAGGAATGAATGGGAAGAGACGGAACAGAAGCTCAAAACAATGGCAAATATCGTTAAATAAGAACAAAGCAATGTATTCAGACAAGAAGAACGTATCACAGCTGGTGGCCCTGCTCAAGGCGCACGGCATCACCCAACTCGTGCTTTCTCCCGGGTCGCGTAATGCGCCGCTGATCCACTCCTTTGCCACAGACAGCGATTTCACCTGTTACAGCATAGTGGATGAACGGAGTGCCGGCTTCTTTGCCATAGGAATAATAGAGGCGCGGCAACAGCCGGTGGCGGTATGCTGCACCTCGGGCACTGCCGCCCTGAACCTGGGGCCGGCCGTAGCAGAAGCCTATTATCAGCAGCTGCCGCTGCTGGTGATCACCGCCGACCGCCCCCTCGCCTGGACCGGGCAAACAGACGGGCAGACCATTCCCCAAAGCGGTATGTTCGAAGGGTTGGTACGCCGGTCGGTACACCTACCGGAGGTGAAAGATGAAGAAGAGGAGTGGCACTGCAACCGGCTGATCAATGAGGCGATCCTGAGCCTCGACAACGACAGCCGGGGGCCTGCGCATATCAACATCCCCCTCTCCGAACCGCTGTTCACCTTCGATACGGAGAAGCTTCCTACGGTACGGGTGATCCGCCGGCCAAAACCGATTTTCACCCTGCCGCCGGAAGAGCAGTATGCAACACGCTTCCGCAGTTTCTCCAGGAAAATGATCATCGCAGGGCAATTACCCCCCGGCAACAGGCTGGCAAAACTTATGAAAACACTCTCCGGGGAACAGGGCGTAGTGGTACTGGCCGATCAACTCTCCAATATCCCTGCGGGAGAGTACCCCCGTTTTGATGCGGTACTTCGCACGGCAGGCGAGGAGGGACGCCGGGAGCTGGCCCCCGAACTGGTAATCACGCTGGGCGGACATATTGTCTCCAAGCAGCTGAAGCAGTTTATCCGCAGGGCTGGCATCAAAGAGCTCTGGCAAATCACTCCGTCGGGAGAGGTGGCCGATACCTTCCAATCGCTCACCGACATCATCCGGTGCGATCACTATACCTTCCTGCATCACCTGGCGCAGCTCCCGCCCGAAAAGAAGAAAAATCCGTTTCGGGAGTCCTGGAAAAACGCCTGCGCAGCGGTCACCCTGCCGGAGGTACCCTTTTCCGATCTGCACGCGACAGGCGCGTTCCTGCGACAATTGCCCGAAGAAGCCGCCCTCCACCTGGCAAACAGCCACGCCGTCTATCTGGCACAGCTCTTCAGTATTCCCCCCACGGTACACCTTTTCTGTAACCGGGGCACCAACGGTATTGAAGGATCGCTCTCCACGACAGTAGGCTATGCGGCCGCATCGGAGAAACTCACCTTCCTGCTGACGGGTGACCTGAGCTTCTTCTATGATATGAACGGCCTCTGGAACAAACACCTCTCCCCCAACCTGCGCATTCTGGTGAACAATAACGGCGGCGGAGGCATCTTCCACACCCTTCCGGGACTCAACGCATCCGAGGCTCTGAATGAGTATATAGCGGCGGCACACAGCACAGATGCACGAACCTGGGCCGAACAGCGGGGATTCCTCTGCCTCACGGCCCGCAACGCGGAGGAGCTGCAGCAACAGTTGCCGCTTTTCGTGAACCGCAAGGGAGACAAGCCTATCCTGCTGGAAGTGTTCACCTCCATGAAGGTAAACACGGAGCAGATAGCATCCTATTATCAACAACAAAAAAACAATAGAAAATGACAAAGAGAGAATGGACAACCATCAGGGAATATGAGGATATTCTCTTCGATTACCACAACGGCATCGCACGCATCACAATCAACCGTCCCCGTTACCGCAACGCCTTCACCCCCACCACCACAGGGGAGATGAGCGATGCACTGCGCATCTGCCGCGAGATGGAAGAGGTCAGCGTAGTCGTCCTCACCGGTGCCGGCGACAAAGCATTCTGTTCGGGCGGCGACCAGAACGTGAAGGGCAAAGGCGGCTACATCGGCAAGGATGGCGTACCGCGCCTCAATGTGCTGGATGTACAGAAACAGATCCGTTCCATCCCCAAACCGGTGATCGCAATGGTAAACGGTTACGCCATCGGCGGAGGGCATGTGCTGCATGTGGTGTGTGACCTGACCATCGCTTCGGAGAATGCCATTTTTGGACAGACGGGCCCCCGCGTGGGTAGCTTCGATGCCGGCTTTGGCTCCTCCTACCTAGCCCGCATCGTGGGACAGAAGAGAGCGCGCGAGATATGGTTCCTCTGCCGCCAGTACAGCGCACAGGAAGCACTCGAGATGGGACTGGTGAACAAGGTGGTGCCCTTCGACCGGCTGGAGGACGAGGTGGTGGAGTGGGCCGAAACGATGATGCAGCACAGCCCCCTGGCACTGCGCATGATCAAAGCGGGACTCAACGCCGAGCTGGACGGGCAGGCGGGCATCCAGGAACTGGCGGGCGACGCCACCATGCTCTACTACCTCACCGAAGAGGCGCAGGAAGGCAAGCAGGCTTTCCTGGAGAAGCGGAAGCCCGATTTTAAGAAGTTCCCCAAACTGCCATAAACCAAAGATATTGTGTTCAGAATCGAGATTATCCCCTACAGGCTTCGCTTCAGGAAACCGGCAGGCACCTCGAGAGGGGTTTACCGCGATCATCCGGTGTGGTATGTGCTGTTCCGCGACAGTGAAGACCCGTCGCACCAAGGCATAGGCGAATGTGCGCCGCTGCAGGACCTCAGCTGCGACTATAACGCAAACTATGCCGCAACCCTCGCTGCCTGCTGCAGGATCACGGAGGAGCGGCAACAAGTCGATAGCGACTTGCTGCGCAGCTATCCCTCCATCCTCTTTGGATTGGAAACCGCCCTGGAACACTACCGGCAACGCTCATGGCAGCTGAGGAACAACCCCTTCAGCCGGGGCGAGTCGGGAATCCCTATCAACGGGCTGATCTGGATGGGAGAGTACGGCGACATGAAGCAGCAAGCAATCTCCCTGCTGGAAAAGGGGTTCCGCTGCATCAAACTGAAAATCGGAGCCATTGACTTCGAGCGGGAACTGGAGCTGCTGCACTTTATCCGCAGCCGCCACCCGGCAGGAGAGGTGACTCTTCGCGTAGACGCCAACGGCGCTTTCGGTTATGACGAGGCACCGGAGAAGCTACGCAGGCTTGCTGAACTGGAACTGCACTCCATCGAACAACCCATCCGGGCAGGGCAATGGCAGGAGATGAGGCAGCTGTGCGCATATTCCCCGCTCCCGGTGGCGCTGGATGAAGAACTGATCGGCATTCATGACCCGGATGAAAAGAAAGAGCTGCTGGATACCATCCATCCGCACTACCTCATCCTGAAACCCACATTACACGGAGGGGTCAGCGGTTGCAGCGAGTGGATCGCGCTGGCCCGCGAGCGGCAGATCAGCTGGTGGATCACCTCCGCCTTAGAGTCGAACATCGGACTGAACGGCATTGCCCAATGGTGCGCCACCCTGGACAATCCGCTGCCACAGGGACTGGGTACAGGAACGCTTTACAGCAACAACATCCCCCTGCCGCTGGAGATCAGGGGTAACAGCCTATGGTTTAACCCGGAAGGAGACTTTCCGGACAAACGGTTGAAAGAATATGAACAGGATTACTGTTGACGGCACCCTCTATCGCGGAAAGGAACTGGCTGAAGGGCATCCTGCGGCGTTTGCCGCAACCTCTCCTTTTCACCACAAGCTCTATCTTTTCCTCAGAGAGTGGTTCTCACCCTCTCCCCTGCTCACCCTCCACACATCGGGCTCCACCGGCAAGCCGAAAGAGATCACCGTGCACAAAAGAAAAATGTTGCACAGCGCAGCAATCACCTGCGATTTTTTTCACCTGGGAGAGGGCGATCGGGCACTACTCTGCCTGCCACTGGAGTACATTGCCGGGAAGATGATGGTGGTTCGGGCCCTCTATGCCGGACTGGACCTGATGGTAGTGGAACCCTCCGGGCATCCGCTGGCGGGAATCACGAAGCCGTTCGACTTTGCGGCGATGGTGCCGCTACAGGTTTACAACTCCCTCCGGACGGACGAGGAAAGGAGAGAGCTCTCGCAAGTCGGCAACCTGATTATCGGCGGTGGGGCTATCGACCCGGCGCTTGAAGAGGCTTTGGAAAGTTTCCCCAATAAGATCTACTCCACCTACGGGATGACCGAAACATTATCCCACATTGCGCTACGCAGGATCAGCGGCGCCGGTGCCGGCCGCTACTACACTCCCCTGCCGGGCGTCTCCATGAGGCTGTCGGAGGAGCAAACGCTGATCATCGATGCCCCGCGCGTGACCGATGGGCCGGTAGTTACCCATGATGTTGCAAAAATCAGGCCGGACGGCTCATTTCGTATTATCGGAAGAAAAGACAATGTGATCAACACCGGAGGGATCAAGGTGCAGGTTGAGGAGGTGGAACGGGTTTTACGGCCGCACATCAGCGGAAACTTTGCAATCACATCACTGCCCCACCCGAAACTGGGTGAGGCGCTGGTACTCCTTATAGGACCGGAGGCTGACCCTGACCGTACCAGAGAAGTTGTTGCCGGGTGCCTGCCCCGTGTCCGGCAGCCGCTACATATCCTTGTAGTGGAAGCGATCCCCCTCACCGGCAGCGGGAAGACCGACCGGGCAGCGGTAAAAAAATTGGCCGGCTACCGATTACCTCTCTTGTGATCACGGGATTTTTTACCTGCTTCGTACGGACGCTTCCCACTACTGCTTTCTGCGCCGAATGAACGTCCACGCGGTCTAAATGATTTATCCGCTTTATCATCATTTTTGTCACGACGAAATTCTCTCCGCGGTTTCTCGGCTTCGTGTTCACGTTTTGGACGAAATATCCGTTTTGGTTTGGCCTCATCACTCTCTTCGGCCCGTTTAGAGCGGCGGTACCCCTCCTTTGAATTTCGTTCGCGTTTTTCATACTCCAACGCACCGTTGAAAAGGCTTTACGCTCAAATCGATATACTTTTTCAACCCGGCGTTCCCGATGTTTTTTTCGCTTATCGAAATAGTTTCCGCATTCTGCAAAACAAATAAATTTGTTCCGCTGTCGTTTAACGAAAATGTTTTATCTTTGCAATTATGAGTGGCCAAGATGATCTTTTGGCGAAATTACGTCAGACACTGAACGAACAAGGTACTGACTCATTCCATATTCTCGAAGACCTGGTGCCGATTGAGTAGCAGATGGAGTATTTGAGGTATTTCGACAAATTGCGGAGGGAGATCAGTCCTTTCGTGCGCAATGACGAGGTGGCTATAGCGTAAAAAGAGAAGCTTGACCTTATTGGCGTCCATTCCCGACGTGGGAGCTTACCGTTCCATCGAAACCTATCACAGTAGCCCATTGGAACCCGAATTGCTCCACTGGTCGTCCATGGCGCTGGTAAGCAGTCGTATTGTATTAAGTTCCGATCTTTCCGGCCATCAGCAAATATATATCTCATCCGGGCTGGGGGAGACAGGATAAAAAACTCCGCTTTTTCGCACTTTTCACCACCAACGACAAGCAATCCTTTACCGGTTTGCAGAAAGAGATGATTGAGCGTGAGTTTTCTTTTCAACTACAGAAAGCGGAAGTAATCATTGAAAAACTTGAGATCAGGGAGAACTACTTTACCATTCTAATGCTTTTCCCTTTTAACAAGGATATAAAGTCGGACCTCAATGTGGTAATCACCGAGTGTAACCAATATGGAAATTTTCTCGATTCGAAATTCCTTTTTACCAATGTAAAAGTACTGAGCGAAAAAGAGATTACTAACTTACTGGAGAAAAAATAGCCTCCGACAACTGTACGGATATAATGACGATGCACCCGACCTGTAAAAAACAGTTCTTCACGGCAATCTTTACCGTGGTGTTTATGGTTCTTGTCATGCCTTCGGCTGCACAAGATATCCCTTTTATTCCTCCTGTTTATAATTATACAACCGACCATTACGATGCCGGAAATCAAAATTGGGCTATTGCTCAAGGGAGCAACGGAGTAATCTACTTCGGCAATGACAACGGACTACTTAGTTACGACGGTGTTAACTGGAAACTGCACAACCTACCCAACAACCTCTCCGTAAAGTCCATTTTTATTGACTCCCATGACCATTACGAACGCATCTACGTAGGTTCTTTCGAAGAATTTGGCTATTTCGAATCCAACGAGACCAATCAGCTTATTTATCACACACTTAGACATAGAATTGCAAAATACCAATTTCACAATGATGAGATATGGAACATCTATCCGTTCAACGGAAAACTCTATTTTCAATCATTCTCTACAATTTTCGTTTACGATGGAAAGGAAATACGAATCCAAAAGCCTTATCCTGCGGTGTTGTATTTCTTCCCTGTGGGGAAAAAGATGTTCGCGCAACTGATCGGCAATGATTTCTGCCTCTTCGACGGCGAAAATTTTCATCCGGTATTTACACGCGACCGGTGGAACGACGACAATGTAATCGCCCTCCTCCCCTTCAAGGATGATTGGTTAGTGGTTACCTCCAAAAACGGGCTATACCGGTTTTCCGAAAAAGGATTTACATTAACGCCATGGAATATTCCCGCCTGGAAGGAGCTGAAACAGAGTACTATTAATCGTGCTATTGTCTCGGGCGACTCATACATCTTCGGGACAATTAACAGCGGCATCTTCGCGATCAATAAAGATGGAGAGAAAATATGGCACATCGACCGGGGCAACGGGCTCAACAACAATACGGTACTATCGCTGTTCAGAGATCGCGACCACACAATCTGGGCCGCCCTCGACAATGGCATCTCCAATATCAGGACCCATTCTCCTTTGTCTTTTTTTGAACCGGCCGACAGCCAGATCGGGCCGGTAGAAGATATATTGTTTCACAACAACCGACTTTACTTGGCTACTAACCAGGGAGTTTACAGTTACTCCGACACCGACGGGAACCTCTTCCGCATCCCGGGGTTCGACATTCAATCATGGTTTATCAAAAGTTTCGACAATCAGGTCTTCGTAGGGCATAACCTGGGCACTTCGCTCCTTCAAGATTTTCATGAAACACCTATCCCGGGAGCCCACACAGGAGGGATGGACATAAAAGAAGCAACAATCAACGGCAAGGATATTTTGCTGGAATCTTCCTATACTTCCCTGTTTGTCTATAAGCAGGATTCTGCCGGCAAGTGGAGTTTCAGCCATGCTGTGGAAGGTTTTTCGGACTTGATAAAGAATCTTGAGATAGATCATGCCGGAAATATATGGGCAGGGCACATGTATAAAGGAGTCTACCGCCTGAAATTAGACGAAGAGCTACGGAAGGCAGTTGAGATAGAGAGTTACCAGTCGTTCGACAGTACGCAGGTCTCCACATACCGTCCCATCAAGGTGATGAAACTGAGGGGGCGCATTGTTTTTGCCGATGGCAATCGCTTTTTTACTTACGATGATATTGAACATAGGGTCATTCCCTTCGATCCGTTGAACAATGACTTACCCGGCTTTGCCGATACCCACCGCATTATTCCCGTAAACGATAATCTTTTCTGGTTCATACGCCATAAAGAATATGTCCTGGTAGAATACAGCAAGAACAAATATATCATCAAAGACCGTATACCATACAGTATTCTGAATAACCCGCCCAATGTGGGGAGAGCAAACATACTGGTAACCGGCGACAAAAGCTCTTACTTCTGCATGAACGGGGGAATAGGGAAATATTCGTTTTCGGAAAGATATCCGGAGGTAAAAACAGACTTGCAGATCGCATTTATAACTTTTCACAACCGGAACAACGATCAACGGTTTTACCTTAATCCTTCTCAAAAGGGAACCATCTCATATCAGAATAACAATATTACTTTCCGGTTCCTGTACCCCGAATTCTCTAAAAAGATCTTTCAGGTGGAAAGTTATTTGCAGGGATACGATAGCCGCTGGATAAATACCGATGGAAGCAGATCCGCCTATTACCATAATCTTCCCGCGGGCGACTATACCCTGTCCGCACGTATAAAGGACAGTTCGGGAAAGGTATTGTCTGCCGTGAACTATTCATTCCGCATAAAAAATCCGTGGTATAAAACCGGATGGGCATATTTGCTGTATGCCCTCTTCATCGGGTCATTGGCAGGATTCCTGATAAGAAAACAGACACAAAGAATTATCCGAAAGAAACACAAACTTTTTGCAGAACAGGAAAACAGACGCCTTGCCCAAATAGAACGACAGGAAAAAGAGATCACCGCTTTGCAGAATGAGAAACTGGAAGCGGAACTTACCTATAAAGGAAAAGAGTTGGCCAGCGCCGCCATGATGCTGATCAATCACTCCGAATTTTTAAAGGGCCTGCAGGAAAATATCCAATCACTTATTCTTGCGGGAAAAATCAATCGTACCGAAGGAAATGAATTAGTATCCATAATCGGGAAGAATCTTCCGGAAGAAGATGAATGGAGCTTGTTTCAAAGAAACTTCGACCTGATCCATAAGAATTTCTTCCGGAACCTCAAAGAGCGGTATCCGTCGCTCACTCCCACCGACCTAAAACTGTGCGCGCTACTCAGGTTAAATTATTCTTCGAAAGAAATTGCCGAAATGCTGAACATATCTATTCGTGGCGTAGAAGCCGCCCGCTACCGTTTACGCAAAAAATTAAACTTCTCCGAAACGGAAAATTTGGTCGATTTTATGATTAAATTTCAATGACCGGTACGGCTCAACTGGGCAGAACTACTTTTATATAACACTGATTTAAACCACATTAACCGACACAGCCGTAGTAAAAAAGTACCCTTTTAAAATATGTTATATAACATACCGTATTTTTAACGAGGTTTTTTATTTTTTTATAGGTCAAACTGATCTTATTTTTGCTCAAAATACTATATAAATTTTGAATGTTTTTGTTAAAAGAAATGAGTAAACGATAAGTTCGCTTGAGCTATGCCATAGCGATCGAATTTCCAACTTCAGAGAACTATTGCGTTAAGCGAGAGCAGAAGGCAAGCTTGCATTATACCGAGCCCGGCAATAGTCTAATTTTATTGAAATTCAATAATTTTAATCATATGAAATTTAAACAGTTTCTATGAATAACGACTAATTTTAATGAACAAATTTAAACAGAAAGTCCATGAAATTGAAAATTGCAACAGTATTTAGTTTTCTTTTCTGTTCTTTTCTTTTATCTGCACAGCAGATAACCGTTTCGGGAACAGTTACGGAAGGAGCTACCGGCGATCCGGCCATAGGGGTCTCCGTGTTAGTGAAAGGTACCACCAACGGTACCGTAACAGATATCGACGGAAAATACTCCCTATCCAACGTATCAAGCGATGCAATATTGGTATTCAGCTACATAGGGATGCTAACCCGGGAGGAGCCAGTGAACAAACGAAGCTCCATAGATATAACACTGCAGGAAGATGTGCGGGCACTGGAAGAGGTTGTAGTGATTGGATACGGTACTAGTAAAGTGAAAGATCTTACCTCGTCCATCACAACCATAAAACCGGATGAAATTATGAAAACACCCGCAAGCCAACCGATGTCAGCACTGCAAGGTAAAGTTCCGGGTCTGCAAATTGTCAGCAGCGGGAGTCCGGGCTCTTCTCCCACCGTACGTGTCCGGGGGATCGGGTCTTATCCGGGAAGAGATAACGAAGCGCCCCTGTATGTTGTGGATGGAGTATTTTATAATGACATAGGGTTCTTAAACTCTGCGGATATTAATTCCGTATCTATTTTAAAAGATGCTTCCGCAGCCGCTATTTATGGTGTACGCGCCGCGAACGGCGTGATTTTAGTTGAAACAAAATCAGGACAATTTGACAAAAAACCGGAAATAACATTCGATGGCTATTATGGGGTGCAAGTTGCTCAGAATGTATTAAAGATGTCGAATGCCGAACAATTTGTGACCATGGTAATGGAATCAGGATCATCAACAGATATCGGCAACATCGATAAAGCAATGCAACGCTACGGGCGTAGCCGTGTTAACCCGAACATACCGGATGTAAATACGGATTGGTATAAGGAAATTCTACGGACAGCCCCGATACAGAACTATAATTTCGACGTATCCGGCGGAGGATCGAATGTTTCTTATTCAGTAGGTGCAAACTATTTTGCACAACAGGGTCTCTTAGATATGAAGAACGAATATGAGAGATATAATTTTCGCTCAAAGCTTGATTTCAAAGCAACCGATTGGTTAAAACTCGGCAGTAATTTTATCTGGAGCCAGTCAACACAGTATCCGGAGGAAGTGGGAGCCTGGAACCTTGCCTATTTTGCCGTACCGATCCTACCGGTGTATGACGAATCGAATACGCAAGCAGCCCCCATTCATTTTGCCAATGCACAGGATATAGGATACCGGGGCGGACAAAATCCTTTCCCGACAATGCAATTCAGTAACAAAAGGGATCAGGGGAAGAGGCTGCTGTCAAACTTTTACGCAGAAGCGACGCTGATTCCCAGTAAGCTGGTTTTCAAAACCACTTATAATCAGGCGTATTACAGTCAGAAAGAGCGCCATGTATTCCTTCCTTACTATATCGGTAATAATTTTCAGAGAGCAAACTCCGAATTGATAAAAAAACAAAAGACCTATTCGGACGTGACTTGGGACAATTTATTAACTTACACCGACAAATTTGGCAATCATAATCTGAGCGTGATGGGAGGTACCTCTTTCCGTGACGAATCGTTCGAATCGCTCGAAGGCAAAGGATTAAATTTCCCGATCGGGAAGGAACAATCATGGTATCTCGATCAAGCGGAAACGATACCGGTTGATGATGTAAAGAACGACGGATCACGTCAATACGGCATCTCTTATTTCGGGCGTCTGTCTTATAATTATGCCAACAAATATTTGTTTTATGCCACTATGCGTGCGGACGGAAGCTCCAAATACCAGGAAAAATGGGGCTATTTTCCTACAGTCGGTATTGGATGGGTACTTACCGAAGAAGATTTTCTGAAAAACAATGATTTCATCAATTTTTTGAAATTACGTGCAAGCTGGGGGCAATTAGGAAATGACAAGATTCAGGCAAGCGATGGAGCCCTTACAACCAGTGTTATTACGACTGCACTGGGTGATATTCTCTATTCTGGCGCGACAGTAGGTGGCGTCTTCTCATCTCTCCGCTGGGAACTTACGGAAGAGACCAACGTTGGAGTAACAGCAAATTTGTTAAAAAACAGACTATCGCTCGATGCCGACTACTATATTCGTGATACGAAAGAGGCCGCGATTAACGTTAAAATTCCGGCAATAGGAGGAGACGTGCTCAGGAACGTAGGTGTGATCCGAAATTCTGGTTTCGAACTGGCCCTTGACTGGAACGACCGGATCTCGGGTAATTTCCGGTACAACGTGGGTGCAAATATCTCTACATTAAAGAATGAAGTACGTAATCTCTATGGTCAGCCCTATATTGATGGAGGATCGGCCGAATTTCGGCAACGCTCTATCATAGGAAAACCTTTGCTGGCATTCTATGGATATGAAGTGACGGGCGTTTATCAGAATGAGGCGGAAATAGAGGCCGATACTTTTGCAAAAGCAAACGGACTGGTACCGGGCGACCTTAAATACAGGGATACGAACAAAGATGGAGAGATCAACGATGACGACCGCGTAGTCCTGGGTTCTTATTTTCCCAATTTCATGTATGGGGCAAACTTCGGTTTGGAATATAAAAACTTTGACTTTTCCCTCAGTTTAATGGGACAGAGCGGTAATAAGATTCTAAATCGTAAGAGAGGGGAATTTATCTGGACAAACGATACCAATATCGATGCCGATCTGGCAAAAAATCGTTGGCATGGCGAAGGGACTTCCAACAGCTATCCCTCCTCGGCAGGCTTGAGAAAAGGATGGAATCAAAAAATGAGTACCTTCTTTGTTGAAGACGGATCATTTTTCCGCATACAGAATATTCAATTGGGGTACAATATCCAAAACCAACACTGGTTGGGTTATCAGATACCTTTCATGAGAGTATACCTTACTGCCGACCGTCCGTTTACTCTCTTTAACTATAACGGGTTCAATCCGGAAGTAGCCAATGGGATAGACACGCAGACCTATCCTATTCCATCGACCTACACCGTCGGCTTGACAATAAAATTTTAACTGTCTAATCAAAAACAATATGCAACAGATAAAAAAATATACCGCCGTTCCTATCATCCTGTTCATGCTGCTTTTTACCGCTTGTCATGACCTGCTCAATGAACCGGCAGAAAACAGAACGTATACGGGAGAGACCGATTATACCCAATCGGAAAATATGATTCTCCCATTGATTGGAGCTTATGCAAAATTCTATGATATCGGATGGGAAACTTATCCGCTTATCTCGGTTCGCGGAGACGATGTAAACGCTGGAGGATTGGGTGATCAACAGGATTTTATGGAAACCGATCATTTTCGTTATAATAAAGATTACTGGATGTATAACTCTCTCTGGGAAGGTTTTTATTCCAGGATATTTAACCATTATTCGGCAATTGATCAAATTGAATTGTACCGCAAAAATGGAGCCAATAACAATCTGGCCAACCAATATATCGCTGAGATCAAAACCATGCGGGCATTCTTGTTATTCCAGATTTCCCGCGTTTGGGGTGATATTCTGATCCCGCCCGATTATGATCCTACAAACTTGCTCAAAACGGAGCTATCTACAAAAGAGCAGGTGATGCAGTTTATCTCCGATGAAATGACAGAGGCAGTCAACGCATTGCCCGATATGCATCCCAACCAGCGTACCGATATTCCCGGAGGAGTGACCAAATACACCGCTCTGGCAATGAAAGCTTTAGCAAATCTCGAATTAAAGAATTACCAGGCTGTCGCAGATGCAACCTCGCAAATTATCCAATCAGGAAAATTCGCGCTGGAGCCGGACTTTTACGAACTATTCAAGATAAAGGGAAAGTTAAATCGGGAGAATATTCTGGAATTTCAGTATTCCGATTTCGGACAAAGTTCCGGGGACAGCAAAAATTATCTATGGGCATTTTTCGGCCCACAAAACTGGACGCCCAAGGTAACCGGTGTTGGCGGTGGATGGGGATTTTTCGAGCCCAGCATGAAATATATCAAGTTCATGCTCAACCGGGGTGAAACAACGCGCCTTGAAACCAGTGTACTTTTTACCAGTCGGGGCATCCAGGAAATCAAGAAAGATCCGGCATATGCAACCTTGCCAAACTGGATTTCCAATACCACCCGGTCGGGCGACGTGATCAACGATTTTGCCCGCGCCCTGTTTTCCAGCGGAAAACATTATCTTCCAAGCGATCAGATGATTCCCGGGCGGACCGAGTATGGTTCCAATAAGAATATGCAGCTTATCCGTTATTCCGAAATATTGCTTATGTATGCCGAAGCATTAACCAACGGGGCGACCGGATCTGTAATGACAGCCGATCAGGCTGTAAACCTGGTACGGAAGAGAGCCGGCTTAAGCAATTTGTCGGGAGTAACACACCAGCAAGTGATGGATGAGAAGTTTGCCGAGCTGGCCATGGAATGGGGGACCCGTTATTATGATATGTTGCGGCTGGAGAAATATAATGAATTAAGCTATGATGGCAGAACTTTTACTCCCGATCTCGCCTTTCTGCCTTATCCGCAGAATCAGGTGGACCAGCTTCCCGCTTTGAGGAAAAAATAATTAAAATATCTAACCTGACAGAAAATGAGGACATTAAAATATTTATTCATCAGCACACTGGCTATTTTCATCATAGCTTGCGAAAGTGGCATTGATCCCATCACGCCGGTCAATCCGGGGCCGGATAAAACAGATCCCGTGATTCAGATACAATACCCTTTAGAGGGCACATTAATCAGGGTGAGAGAAGATGTAACACCAATCAAGATCCAAGTTGATGCAACGGATGATATCGAACTCGCGTCAGTCGCAATAAGTCTCGATGGAACAGAAATTGCGACTTTCTCCGACTTCAAAGATTACCGTCATGCAATCATCTCTCACAATTACGCCACACTGACCAATGGCAAACATACACTAAGTGTATCGGCAAAGGATTTATCCGGCAAGGTCTCTACCCAATCGGTTAAATTTGAAAAAGTAGAACCCTACACGCCGAAATTCGATGGCGAAATATTCTATGTACCATTCGATGGCGATTATTTGGATCTGGTCAGTATAAATGAAGCGACAAAAGTGGGTAATCCCTCTTTTGCGAATGGGAAATTCCAAAAAGCATACCTAGGAGCCGCAGATGCCTATCTCACCTTCCCCACAAAAGATAAAAGCAAAGGCCTCAATCTTTTAGGTGCGGAATTCAGCGCAGCTTTCTGGTATAAATTGAACTCCTCACCCAATCGTGCCGGGATATTAGTTATCGGCCCTGTAGATACAGAAAATCCCACGAAAATGAACAATCGAAATCATGGATTCAGGTTTTTCAGAGAAGGGAGCTCCAGTAAACAGACCTTTAAATTGAATGCCGGCAACGGTACCTCCGATGCCTGGTTCGACGGAGGAGACAATGCAAGTTTAACGAATAACGGAGAGTGGGTACATATCGCTTTTACCATATCCAAAACTAAATGTACGATCTATTTTAACGGAAAGGTAGTGAGCGACGGTGTTTTTACAGGAATAAGCTGGGCAGGATGTGATCTTTTATCTATCGGATCAGGAGCGCCCAGATTCACCGGCTGGGATCATCTCTCGGATCAGAGCCTGATAGATGAGTTGCGTATATTTAATAAGGCACTGACACAGAACGAGGTTCAGGCGATGATCGCAAATTAATAATCAGCCTTTGATTTCAAGCCCTTTGATTTTATTTTTAGATCAAAATAACGGGAAAGCCCTACACACCAGAGCGGGTAGGGCTTTTTACCGCTTAGCAATGACAAGATTAATCATATATTCAGCGCTGTTCCTCTTCACCATTGCCTGTAGCAAAGAGACAGATACTCCGGAACCTGACCAGCATGATGTTCCGCTGACGTACCGTTCAATTACAATAGACGGAACTTCAAACGGGCTCCGGTATGAAAACGTTGGACGGAATCCGGAGATACAGGTCTCATTCACTACCGCGATAGATAAATCATCGGCCGCACAGGCCGTCGATCTGGTAGATAAGGAAATGACCAAGGTCGCCGTAGCTATTTCCTTTATAAATAACGATAGCGTCATTGTGATAAAGTCATCCTCTCTTTTGGAATGGTTGTCAAAATATACATTGACCGTATCGACAAACCTGAAGAGTAAGCGGGGAGCATCCCTTCTTGCGCCGGTCTCTGTAAATCTGGTTACCGCACTGGATTCTACCGATAAATTTCCGGTTATTCCCGATGAAGAATTACTGACATTGGTACAAAAACAAACATTCAGCTACTTCTGGGATTTCGGGCATCCTGTCAGCGGAATGGCACGCGAGCGAAGCTCTTCGGGAGATATTGTGACCACTGGCGGTACCGGATTTGGAATTATGGCGATGATTGTGGCCGTGGAACGACAGTTTATAAGCCGGGAAGCCGCTGTAGGCCTCCTGTTGAAGATCGTCCGTTTCTTGAGGAATAACGCTACCCGCTATCATGGAGCTTTTGCCCATTGGATCAATGGCAGTACCGGCCAGACACAGCCTTTTAGTGAAAAAGATAACGGCGCAGACCTTGTAGAGACCTCTTTTTTATTCCAGGGAGTGTTGACGGCAAGGCAATATTTCACGAAAGAGAATCCGGAAGAAACAGAGTTAAGGAATTTAATTGCTGAATTGTGGGAAGCAGTCGAGTGGTCGTGGTTTCTCCGTAACAATGAAGAGGTGCTTTATTGGCACTGGAGCCCCGATTACGGTTGGGAAATGAATCATAAGATCAGGGGTTGGAATGAGTGCTTAATCACTTATGTACTGGCAGCGTCGTCTCCTACCTTTCCTGTCAGCAAAACCGTTTATGACAACGGTTGGGCGGACAACGGCAATATAAGGAACAACGGAATATATTACGATTTCCAACTGCCCTTAGGTCCTTCTTACGGAGGTCCTCTCTTTTTCGCCCATTACTCATTTCTCGGTTTAAATCCTAAGAACTTACAGGACCAATATGCCGATTATTGGCAACAGAATGTAAATCATGCTAAAATCAATCATGCGTATTGCAGCAGAAATCCAGCCCATTATCTGGGATACAGCGAGATCTGCTGGGGATTGAGCGCCAGTGACGGAAATAACGGATATAGCGCACACTCTCCCACCAACGATAAAGGAGTGATCACGCCAACAGCCGCTTTATCTTCGATGCCGTATACACCGGAGGAATCCATGGCGGCGCTTCATTTCTTCTACTATAAATTGGGAAATCAATTGTGGAAACAATACGGGTTCATAGACGCATTTAATCTGACGGAAAAATGGTATGCAAGCGATTTTCTGGCAATTGACCAGGGTCCCATTATCGTCATGATCGAAAATTACAGAACCGGACTACTTTGGGATCTGTTTATGGGTATTCCTGAAATACAGGCCGGATTAGCGAAGCTCGGATTTACTGATTGAGTCAAGAAACAGTTTTCCACTTCCACAACCCACTCCATCTATGAAAGCAGGGTCATGGCAAAATAAACCGAAAAGCATATTTACAAAGGGAACAGGCATTACCCGGTATACCTGTATAAAAAATGATTTTACAGAAAATTCAGCAAAGATGAATAATCGCAAACTCTTATCAATCACAACGCTGGTTATCGGCAGTTTTTTTCTCGTAACGTGCAATAACAATCAAAGAGAATCGGCTACAACCCGAGAAAAGGGGCATCCCGCCTCTTTCGCGTCGGACGAAGAATTTCTCGATTTCATCCAGAAGACTCATCTCAATTACATGTGGGAAGGAGCGGAACCCATATCGGGGTTAGCGCCGGAACGCATCCATATGGATGGTATTTATCCGGAGAACGATGCAGATGTTATCACCACGGGAGGGAGTGGATTCGGTGTCGCCGGCTTGCTCGTCGGCATCAACCGGGGATTTATCCCCCGCGAAGAAGGTGTTGAGCGATTACACAAAATAACCGACTACTTGACCGCGTCTGATCGGTTCCACGGGATATGGCCTCACTGGCTGCACGGTCCTGCGGGAAAAGTAAAAGCGTTCAGCCAAAAAGATAACGGCGGCGATCTGGTGGAAAGCGCTTTTCTCATGCAAGGCTTACTTTGCGTAAGGGAATATTTTAAGAACGGGAACGAAAGCGAAAAACAACTGGCCGGAAAGATCAACACCCTCTGGCGGGAAATGGACTGGACCTGGTACCTGAACGGACAAGACGTACTCTACTGGCACTGGAGCCCGGAATACGGATGGGAGATGAATTTCCCACTGGAAGGATATAACGAATGCCTCATCACCTATATCCTCGCTGCATCCTCTCCTACCTATTCCATTCCGGCAGCCGCCTATCACAACGGTTGGGCACGCGGCGGAGAGATCAAAAGCGATGCTGTTGCCTACAACTACCCGCTTGTGCTGAAGCATAACGGAGCGGAAAAATACGGGGGACCGCTATTCTGGGCGCATTACTCTTATATTGGACTGAATCCGAAAGGATTAAAAGATCAATATGCCGATTACTGGCAACTCAACCGCAACCAAGCGCTGATCAATTACGAATACTGCGTGGAGAATCCCAAAGGGTTTGAAGGATATGGCGATAACTGCTGGGGGTTGACGGCAAGTTACTCATTAAGAGGCTATTCAGCTCATATGCCGGCGAAAAATGATCTGGGCGTAATCACGCCTACGGCGGCATTATCCAGCTTCCCCTACACACCTGACCAATCGATGAGGGCGTTGAAACATTTTTATTTCGATCTGGGCGGTAAGATATGGGGAAAGTACGGCTTTTATGACGCGTTCAGTATCCAGTACGATTGGTACCCGCAACGCTATTTGGCCATTGACCAGCTCACTATTGCCCCGATGATCGAGAATTACCGTACCGGCTTGCTCTGGAAATTGTTTATGGGGGCGCCTGAAATTCAAGAAGGATTGAAGAAATTGGGATTCACCTATGAAAATGAGAAGTGAATAAAGAGAAAAAATATTTTTAGGACAAGGGATAAAATAGAAAAATGATGATAGAAGAGAAAAGACAAAAAACGGGAGAAAATATTATTTCAGTGGTATCCATTCTGGCACTAATCCTGCTTTCGGCTTGCGGATCACCCTCATCCGAAATTGTGAGAGCCGGCAAGTGGCAGAGCTTCAGTGGAGACAAACGCATCGAGCATCGAGTGGATTCGGTACTGAAACTGATGACCCTCGAAGAGAAAGTGGGGCAGATGACGCAGTTCTCCGCCAACTGGTCGGTTACCGGCCCGGTAATGTCAGATGATTTTCAGTCCTATCTGGAAAAAGGACTGATAGGCAGTATTTTCAACGCCACTTCCATCGATGGGATCCGGCGGATGCAGAAAATAGCGGTGGAAGAAACGAGACTGGGTATTCCAATCCTTTTCGGACAGGACGTGATCCACGGTTATAAAACCATCTTCCCTATTCCGCTGGGGGAGGCCTGCTCCTGGGATTTGGAAATGATGCGGAGAACGGCGGAGATTGCCGCCATAGAAGCGGCTTCGGACGGGATCAACTGGACATTTGCGCCTATGGTTGATATCGGACGGGATGCCCGCTGGGGGCGTGTAATGGAAGGGGCTGGAGAAGACCCCTATCTGGGCAGTAAAGTGGCAGAGGCCAGGGTGATCGGCTTTCAGGGTGGCAGAGGCGCAAAATCGCTCAATAGCCTCACAACGCTGCTTGCATGTGGAAAACATCTGGCAGCCTATGGTGCCGCCGAATCGGGAAGAGATTACAATCCGGCAGAGTTGTCGGAACATACTCTGAGAAATGTGTATCTGCCGCCTTATAAAGCAGCGATAGATGCCGGTGTTGGCACAATGATGGCCTCCTTTAATGAAATAAACGGAGTGCCTGCTACGGCCAACCACTGGCTGTTAACAGAAATATTACGTAACGAATGGGGCTTTACTGGGTTTGTTGTGAGTGATTATACAGGCATCAATGAACTGGTGCCGCACGGCGTGGCGAAAGATGAAAAGCATGCCGCAGAACTGGCGGTGAACGCAGGGGTTGACATGGACATGACCGGCGCCACCTACATAAAGTACTTGCCCAAATTGGTCAAAGAGGGGAAAGTGTCCGAAAAAAGCATTGATAATGCCGTACGCAGTATCTTAGAGATAAAGTTCTTACTGGGTCTCTTCGACGATCCTTATCGGTATCTCGACGAAGAGAGGGCTAAAGAGAACACCATGACGCCCGAATTCATGAGAACGGCGCGCAAAGCCGTGGCCTCCTCGGTCGTGCTGCTCAAGAACGACAATCAAATTCTCCCGATCAGCAAAGAAAGCGGGAAGACCGTTGCCCTGATCGGCCCGCTGATGAACGACTCCATCAACCTGAATGGCGAATGGGCCGGATTGGGCGATCGCAACAAAAGCGTACCCATCTTCAGAGGGCTTACAGAAAAATACAAAGGCTCCTCGGTGAACCTTATTTACGCGGAAGGATCTTCCATCACAGGAACTACAGCCGGTAAGATCGCCGAAGCGGTTTCAGCCGCGCGCAGGGCTGATATTATAATTGCCGCGATGGGAGAGGACTTCAACTGGTCGGGCGAAGCGGCCGTAAGAACCGATATACGCCTGCCTGAACCGCAACACGAGCTGTTAAAAGCATTGAAAGGAACTGGGAAGCCGATAGTACTGATCACCCTGAGCGGACGCCCGCTCGACCTCTCATGGGAAGACGAAAATATGGATGCCCTCCTGCAGGCGTGGTTCCCCGGCACACAAGGAGGATACGGTATTGCCGACGTGATCGCGGGCGATTACAATCCGTCGGGACGATTGGTGATCTCTTTTCCCCGGAACATAGGACAGATTCCCATCTATTACAATCAGAAGAATACCGGTCGGCCGGTGGACCTGAACAATGAGACGGTGGATTACAAATCCGGCTATCTCGATACCTCCATCACTCCGCTTTATCCTTTCGGATACGGATTGAGTTATACCACGTTCGGAATCGATCATGCAAAGATCGACAAAAACGTACTGAAGACAAAAGGCGATAAGATTACCGTAACGGCCCATGTCCGGAATACGGGATCGGCCGACGGGGAAATGGTCGTACAGCTTTACACCCGCCAACTTGTCGCCAGTGTAACCCGTCCGGTAAAAGAATTGAAAGGATTTCAAAAGATCGCGTTAAAAGCGGGCGAATCCAAGCAGGTAACGTTTGAACTGACTTCCGACGATCTGGCTTTTTACGGCATCGATATGCAAAAAAAGACAGAACCCGGCAATATGAAACTCTGGGTAGCGCAACACGCTGCCGATAATTCCAATGAGATTGATTTTTCGATTGAGTAAATACGTTTATGGAAATGTTCCATCCATTAAACATCCGACATCCCAATGATACACAATAAAAATCTTTTTTCCCTGATTTCGATCATCGCATGCATGGTCTCTTTCAGCGCTATTGCCCAGGACGCAAGGATGCGCACCTATTGCAATCCCCTCAATGTGGATTACACTTACATGATCTACAATTCCGACATGGATATCTCCTATCGTTCGGGGGCCGACCCGGCAGTTGTGGAATTCAGGGGAGAGTACTATATGTTCGTCACCCGTTCCATGGGCTACTGGCACTCTACCGATCTGCAGAACTGGAATTTCATTGAACCAGAGAAGTGGTATCCGCAGGGAAGCAACGCGCCGGCCGCCCACAACTATAAAGATTCGGTCTTATATGTGATGGGCGATCCTTCCGGGTCAATGAGCGTGCTATACACCGACAATCCCAAGCGGGGCGACTGGAAGGGCGTTCCCGCCATCCTGCACGACATCCAGGACCCGGCGCTTTTTATCGATGACGACGGTTCAGCCTATGTTTATTGGGGGTCATCCAACCTCTATCCTATCCGCGGACAGAGACTGAACAAGGATCACCGCTTCATCCGTTACAGCGACGTAGACTCCCTCTTCAATAAAGATATGGAGATGCATGGATGGGAACGGTTCGGGGCGAACAACAGCGACACCATCCCGGGTTATATAGAAGGACCCTGGATGACAAAACACAACAACAAATATTATCTGCAATACGCAGCCCCGGGAACCGAATTCAATGTGTATGCCGATGGTGTCTATGTAGCCGATCACCCGCTAGGGCCTTTTGAATACGCCCCCAACAATCCGGTCAGCTTTAAACCGGAGGGATTTATGAACGGAGCGGGACATGGAAGTACCGTAAAAGGTCCGCAAAACCGTTACTGGCATTTTGCCTCGATGGCGCTCTCTGCCAATGTCAACTGGGAACGACGGCTTTGCATGTTTCCGCTCTATTTTGATAACGACGGGCTGATGTGGAGTGACTCCTATTTCGGCGACTATCCGCGTTACACACCCTCGGAACCGGGAAAAGCCGGCGAGTTCACCGGCTGGATGCTGTTGTCTTATAAAAAACCGGTCACCGTCTCTTCATCGGTAGGCGACCACACTGCCGAAAAACTCACCGACGAGCAGGTAAAAACATACTGGCTTGCCAAAGATAACGGAAACAGCCAGTGGGCTACCATAGACCTTCAAAAACCGGGAATGGTGCATGCCGTGCAAATCAACTACTTCGATCACGAATCAGGATTGTATGGAAGAATTCCCGGATTAAGGCACAGGTATGTGGTTGAGGGCTCATTGGATGGTCGCAACTGGAAAGTATTGATAGACAAAAGCAACAGTTTCAGGGATAATCCCAACGACTACGTAGAGTTACCGCAACCGGAAAGGATCCGCTACCTGCGTTACAGGAACAGGGAAGTCCCCACTCCCCACCTGGCTATTTCCGATATCCGTGTGTTTGGCGTTGGCGAAGGGAAAAGACCCGCGCCTGTCACCGGATTCCGGGTGAACAGGGAGAATGACCGTCGCGATGCACTAATCAGCTGGAATGCTCAGAAAGATGCGCAAGGGTATAATATCCGTTGGGGAATCGCCCCCGACAAGCTTTACAGCTCTTGGCTGGTTTACGACGATCATCAACTCATTTTAAAGGCACTGACCACCGATCAGGAATATTATTTCACCATCGAAGCATTCAACGAGAATGGAATTTCCATTCCTCTAAGAACCAGCCATGTGAAATAAGAATTATTTTTCTCTGGAATTTCTTTTTCTGGAATCGCGTGGCCTAGCTTCTTTACCGGAGAAATTTTTACCGGATTTGAAAGATTTGGCTCCCGTATTGTCGGAACGGGGCTCCCGCCTATCTTCACGAGAGGTAGAGCGCTCACGGGATTTAAACGATTTATCGGAAGATCTATCAGGCTTAAATGGTTTGTCGGAATGCGAAGGCTTACCCGACTTAAACGAGTGATCGGAGTGAGAAGCCGGCTTACGCAGCTTAAATAGTTTATCAGATCGAGAAGGTTGTCCCTGTTCAGATTGAAAAGACAATCCCGGTTCCCAACCCTCATCAACCCTTTTTCGGCGATAGGTGTTCCGCGGTTTCTCCTCATGCCTGGTATCGTAAGACTCGCTTTGGAGTTTGCTCGCTCCGTCTTGTGCACGTTTGGAGCGACGATAACCCTCTTTAGAGTTCCTTTCAGAATACGCTCTGTCGCCGGCTGATGCGCCTTTACTGTGAGGGGTCTCTCTTACAGGCCGTTCATCCCGTTTACCGGAAAATATCTCGTATTCGCGCATTTCACACTCCAACGCACCGTTGAAAAGGAAAAATCGTCGGGAATGTTTCAATCCGATACTATCGAAACTCTCTTTCTTATAGCTCAGGATGTAGGCATCGTATCCGGTAAAAACGTGCTTCAACCGTTCCCCTATCATTGAATACAACTCCGAAAGCTCCTCCACCTTTATCCTTTCGCCGTACGGCGGATTAGTGATCAGTACACCGTGGGGGGCAGGCGCCTCAACATACTGTTGAAAAGGCTTTACGCTCAAATCGATATACTTTTTCAACCCGGCGTTCCTGACGTTTTTTTCGCAAATGGCAATCGCTTTGGGCGAGATATCCGAACCTATAATCCGATGTGAGAACTCGCGCGAACCACTATCATCGTTGTAAACCTCACTGAAAAGTTCTTCGTCGAAATCGTTCCACTTTTCGAATCCGAAATTCTGGCGGTGGATACCCGGAGGAATTCCCAAGGCGATCATTGCCGCTTCAATCAATAATGTACCCGAGCCGCACATAGGATCAACAAAAACACTTTCGCCGCGCCAGCCCGATTTCAGAATCATTCCGGCGGCCAGCACTTCATTCAACGGCGCTTCGGTTTGTGCAATCCTGTAGCCCCGTTTGTGCAACGATTCGCCCGAACTGTCGAGCGATAATGTACATTTATTGTGGGCGACATGAATATTGAAAACAATATCGGGATTGGTTACACTCACCGACGGCCGTTTTTCGTATCTATCGGCAAACCAGTCGGCAATAGCGTCTTTCACTTTATACGCCACAAACTTGGAATGATTGAAAATATGTGAAAATACCACCGCATCAATCGAAAACGTTTTGTCGAGCGACAAATAATCTTCCCAATTGAGCTGTTTCAGCGCATCATACACCTCGTCGGCGTTTTCGGCTTTAAAGTTATAGATGGGTTTTAATATCCGCAATGCCGTACGACAATGAACGTTTGCCTTGTACATCAATCTCTTGTCGCCGGTAAAGGAGACCATTCTTGTGCCGATTTCCACATCGTTGGCGCCCAAAGCAATCAGTTCTTCAGCCAGCACATCTTCGAGCTCTGCCATCGTTTTGGCAATCATTGGATAATTTTCCGATTGAGTCATTCTCTTGTTTTCAATAAATTATTTATTTAAGTCTCGCCTATATCAAGTTGTGTGTATGCGACTAAATCATCGTCTGACGATATTTTACGGGGTACCCCTAGCTCGCGATGAACGTAAATGCGAGCTAAGATGGGTCACAAAACATTGGCAGGCGTAAGATTTAGCTGTATTTATAATAGTAGTTGACACATGCTAAAGTTAAGTTATTTACAATTTAACTTTAATTTTTACGGCCTTCCCTTCGTTTTTAAATGCATCCAATGCCGTTACCGCATAAGTATATTCATTTCGTCCGCCTTCGTAAGGCAACACGAAGAAGTTATCGGGCGTTACCGCAACAATATTTTCGGCACGATTGATATCTGCTTTTTCGCCGGCCCTGAACCGATACACCACAAACTGCCTGGCCGTCTCGGGATTTTGGGGTTGATTTTGATGTTCCCATGCGAGAAAGTGCATATCTTCCATAAACACCTGCGTAAGTTTTTTAACTTTATCCGGGCGTCCTTTATGTAAATGAGTATAGGCCGGGATAAGCGCTTTGGCCCGATGAGCACCCGTTTTGAGCGCATCAGCAACTCCACCGGAGTTTTCCAGGATAAGATAACCGTACCAGTAGCAGTTACCGTTTACAAACGGCATTTCACGCGATTGACGAATCTTGGTATCCAGTTCATTTCTATCCATGCTGCGTTGCAAATCCTGCCCGATATAGAGCGGCCGCTCAAAATTATTGGCGTTCCACCATCTGAGCAACGTGGTGTAGTCGGCACGTTCGTGCCCCATTTCCCAATAAAGTTGCGGGAGATTATAATCAACCCATCCTTTTTCCACCCACAGCTTGATGTCGGCATACAGATCGCCGTAATTTTCCAAACCGTTGGTATCACTTCCCGAGCCATCGGGCGTGTTGCGCTTGTTGCGGTAAATTCCGAACGGGCTGATACCGAAACGGACCCACGGTTTTGTTCCCGCAATAGTATATTTGATCTGTTGAATAAGTAAATTCACGTTATTCCGCCGCCAATCGGCGCGCTGGCCGGGCGAAAAACCTTGCGAAGCGGCGTACATATTGAAGCTGTTGTCATCGGGGAAAGGGGTTCCGGCAATGGGATACGGATAAAAATAGTCGTCCATGTGGATAGCATCCACGTCGTACCGTGAGACTATATCGCGGACAACATCGCAGATAAAACTCCTGTTTTCGGGCAACCCCGGCTCAAAATAAAGTTGATTGCCGTATTGCACAAAGCGTTCGGGATACTTCCAGTAAATATGATCAGGCGCGAGCGGGTTATTGATGTTTGTTTTTACCCGGTAGGGGTTTAGCCATGCATGCAACTCCATTCCGCGTTTATGGCACTCATTGATGATAAATGCCAACGGGTCAAAATCGGGATCATCGGGAGCTTTACCTTGTGTGCCAGTTAAAAAACGGCTCCAGGGTTCGAAGCTCGATTTGTAAAAAGCGTCTGCTTCGGGGCGAACCTGGAAAATAAGCGCATTGATGCCGGCTTCGTCGAGCTTCCGTACCATCTCGGACAAATAATACTTCATGGCCGCACTGTTCATCTGCTGATAGCGGGATTGCCCAACGGTTTGAATCCATGCCCCCCGGAACTCGCGCTTGGGAGTAGAATCGGCCTTACGGGTCAACGATTGTTTTGATGCGCCGCAACTCAGCATCAGGAGCGCTGCAAAAGCAATTAAAGTAATTCGAAAACAATTCATTTCTTAAAAATTAGACGGAACAAACAAAGAGTCGTCGCTTTCCAGCAAACCTTCCACCACTCGCTGTTTAGGATAAATAACAATGCGGCTATGGTGGGGAAAACGCTCTTCGAGACGGGTAGGCAAACGATCGAGTATGGAGATATAGGAAATATATCCCTGGTGTGCCGATACAAAAATAATCATATCGTCTTCCTTGATGTAGTCACCGCAGGAAAGCGGGTCGTGCCATTCGACAAACGGCTTAAAGGTGAATGGAGCCCCACCGTTTTTCTTGGCCGAAATAACTGCCTGCGTATCAGGATGCCCTAGATGCAGGACAGGTATCGACAACTCTTGAGATAACTTCACTACTTTTTGAAGCCATAAATCAAATCCGAGCTCTCTTTCCACAAGTGGCGGTGAAATCACCACAATACGCTTATGCGTAATTAATTCTTGTTCGATGTGGCATATAAACATATTCTTATCCACATTCTTGATGATCAAATCCACTTTATCGCCCAACAATTTTTCCAGCACCCCTGTTTTTCCCGGCCAGCCTAAAATCACAATATCAGTCATCAATTCACGTGCCGTACGAACAATCCCGCTTGCAGCATTGTGGTCGATGGTAGTAATAATGTCCACATCAATTTCGGCTGCCACGGCATTTTGTACGAATTCTTTCAACTGTTTGCGAAAACTCACGATATTCTTTTCGGCTTCTTCATTATTGGGCACAACACCCAGCAAGGAAACCGAATTTACTGACCTCTTATCTTTCATCAGCAGAGCAAGTTCCACATGATGTCCGATGTTTGACGGATTGGCAATAGGCACCAGGATTTTCTCCTGCGCAAAAGCGCCTAAATCGGATTGGGAGAGCGGTGCATTCTCCTGGCTGATGGCAAGCTCTCTTGCCGACTTTTGCGTGACAAGCGATGCTACAATACAGGTCAGTAATATCAGGATAATTATCCCGTTTAAAATATATTCATCCAGAATGCCGGCATTATATCCCACGATAATAACCGCGATGGTAGCTGCAGCATGGGAGCTGCTCAGCCCGAAAATAATGTTTCTCTGCGTTACCGAGTATTTAAAGATCACCTGCGTGAAAAAAGCAGCCACCCATTTCCCTGAAATGGCCGTAACGGTAAGCGCCAAAGCAACTATGGCGGTTGTAGGTCCGTTAAAAACTACCGATACATCCACCAACATTCCCACGGAAATTAAAAAGACAGGAATAAAAAGTGAGTTCCCGAAAAATTCTATCCGGTTCATCAATGCCGATGAATGCGGGATTAGCCGGTTCAAAGCCAGCCCCGCCGCAAAAGCGCCGATGATTGGCTCAATCCCCCCAAGTTCAGCTAAAAATCCACAGAAAAACACCACAAACAGTACAAAAATATAATGCAGGTATTTTTCACCTTCGGCTTTCTGAAAGAACCACTTTGCTATTCGTGGAATGAAGAGGAAAACGATAACGGAGAAGAGGGTCAGCGATATCAACAATTTCAAAAGGAAGATAATATTTAATCCGCCTCCGTTGTTGGACAGAATCAGGGCAAGGATAATCAATACTGCCGTATCGGTCAGAATGGTGCCGCCGACCGTAATGGCGACCGCCTGGTTTTTAGCAACCCCCAACCGGCTCACAATAGGATAGGTAACCAACGTGTGCGTGGCAAACATACTGGCGGTAAGAAAACTGGCGTTTAAATCGTACCCCAACAGGTAATGGCATACCGGGAACCCGATGGAAAGTGGAATGACAAACGTGAAAAAACCGAAAACAAGACTCTTATTCTTGTTGGCGATAAATTCGTTCAAATCGAGTTCCAGGCCTACAATGAACATAATGTACAGCAACCCGATGGTTGAGAACATCGATACACCCTGATGATGATTGTCGATAAGATTCAAACCGAACGGGCCGACGATCACTCCCGCAACAATAAGCCCAATAATACTCGGCACATTGAAACGTTTCAGTAAAATAGGGGCTAACAACACAATAGCCAGCAGCACCGCAAAAATAAGAACGGGATTGGTAAACGGCAATGTAAATTCGTGCGTTATATCCGAAAAGAAATCGTTCATCAGCGTTGTTATTCCAAATTTGGTAATTTGCAAAAATACAGAAAATATTTCTGATTATTGATGAACGTCTCTTTTTTGTAGCTGATAAAGTCGTTATCTTTGCAGGTTAAATCAAAATTTATGAGCAGCGAGAAGCAAATAGAACTAAAAGGTGTACGCGTCAATAATCTCAAAAATATCGACGTAGTTATCCCCCGCAATACATTCACCGTTATCACAGGACTTTCCGGATCGGGGAAATCATCTCTTGCCTTCGATACGCTGTACGCCGAAGGGCAGCGCCGATATGTGGAAAGCCTTTCTGCATATGCCCGCCAGTTTCTCGGCCGGATGAACAAACCCGAATGCGATTTCATCAAAGGAATTCCGCCTGCCATAGCTATTGAACAAAAAGTAAATACCCGGAATCCACGCTCAACGGTAGGCACATCCACCGAAATTTACGAATACCTGCGTTTGCTCTTCGCCCGGATCGGCAGGACTATTTCGCCCGTCTCCGGCGCCGAAGTAAAAAAGCACAACGTAAGTGATGTGACTGCCAAAATGCTTCAATACAGAGAAGGTACACGTATGGCGGTACTTTCGCCCATTCAGTTGCGAAACGGGAGAACGTTGCGCGAGCAATTGGATATTTTGATGAAAGAAGGATTTTCGCGCGTGGACGTGGGCGACACATTTTACAGGATCGATGAACTGTTGGAACAAAAGAAAATGCCGGATGCCCGGGACGTCCTGCTGGTCATCGACAGGCTGTCGTGTTCGGGCGACAAGTCGGTTATCAACCGGCTGTCGGATTCGGTGGAAACAGCATTTATAGAAGGGAAAGGTGAATGTACTGTCCGGTTCTGGGCGCAAGAGGACGCTGAAACTTTTACTTTTTCGAACCGTTTTGAATCAGACGGGATCACGTTCGAAGAGCCGTCGGAATTGATGTTCAACTTCAACAGCCCGGTGGGCGCTTGTCCCCAATGCGAAGGCTTCGGGAAAGTAATCGGGATCGACGAGAACCTGGTTGTTCCCGATAAAAGCCTTTCGGTTCAGGAAGAGTGTGTGCAATGCTGGAAAGGCGAAAAGATGAGCGAATGGCGCAAGGAATTCGTTTTCAACGCCCATAAAGCCGACTTCCCCATTCACCGCGCATACTACGATTTAAGCAGTGAAGAAAAGGACATTCTGTGGAACGGGCGCCACAATCTCGGCCTCTATGGCATTAACGATTTTTTCCGGATGCTGGAAGAGAACCTGTATAAAATTCAGTATCGGGTGATGCTGGCGCGGTATCGCGGAAAAACCGTTTGTCCCACCTGCAAAGGCGCACGGTTAAAAAAAGAAGCCGGGTTCGTGAAGGTGGGCGGTAAAAACATAAGCGAACTGGTCCTTTTGCCCATCACGGAGCTAAAGCTTTTTTTCGATACGCTCAAACTCAGCGAAACCGATGCAGCCATCGCCGAACGGTTGCTGACGGAGATCAATAACCGCATCCTGTTCCTGATAGAGGTGGGGCTTGGTTATCTGACGCTGAACCGGTTATCGAACACCCTTTCGGGTGGGGAAAGCCAGCGGATAAACTTAGCATCGTCACTGGGGAGTAGCCTGGTAGGCTCGCTCTATATCCTGGACGAGCCGAGCATCGGGTTGCATTCGCGGGACACCCACCTGCTTATCAAGGTACTGCGCCAACTTCAGCAGTTGGGCAACACCGTTGTGGTAGTGGAGCACGACGAAGAGATTATCCGTGCAGCAGATTATATTATTGATATCGGTCCCGAAGCAGGGCGGCTTGGCGGGGAGATTATGTACCAGGGGAAAGTATCGGAGCTGGTGAAAAACACCGGCAGCCATACGGTAAAATACCTGACGGGAGAAGAGAAGATTGAAGTTCCAAAACATCGCCGCAAATGGAACAACTATATCGAAGTAAAAGGAGCACGGCAAAACAACCTGAAAAATATCGACGTGAAATTCCCGCTAAATGTGATGACCGTGGTTACGGGTGTGAGCGGATCGGGAAAATCATCGCTTGTAAACGATGTGTTGAGCAATGCGTTGCACCATTATTACAAAGGAAGCGCATTGGAACAAAGCGAGTTCAATTCTATTTCCGGTGATTTGAAACTGGCCCGGTCGGTGGAATTTGTAGATCAAAACCCCATCGGCAGATCTACCCGTTCCAACCCGGTCACCTACATAAAGGCCTACGACGAGATCCGCAAGCTTTTTGCGGCGCAGCCGCTTGCCAAACAGATGGGCTACACCCCGGCACATTTCTCGTTCAATGTGGAAGGCGGCAGGTGTGATGAATGCAAGGGTGAAGGCTCCATTACGGTAGAGATGCAATTTATGGCCGATATCCGGTTGGTGTGTGAGTCGTGCCACGGCAAGCGCTTTTCGCCGGAGGTCCTGGATGTTGAATACAAGGGATTTAATATCCACGATGTGCTGGAGATGACCATCAACCAGGCCATCGAGTTCTTCGGCGCGCAGAAAGGCGCAACGGAAAAGAAGATTACCAAAAAAATGCAACCGCTGCAAGATGTAGGATTAGGGTATATTAAACTCGGACAATCGTCTTCTACATTGTCGGGCGGCGAAAACCAACGGGTAAAATTAGCATTTTACTTGGGCGAAGAGAAATCGGAATCCACCATTTTTATTTTCGATGAGCCAACCACAGGATTGCATTTCCACGATATCAAAACACTGCTGAAAGCATTTAACGCGCTTATTGAACGGGGGCATACGGTCATTATCATTGAGCACAATATGGAAGTGATCAAGTGTGCCGACCACATTATCGATATCGGTCCCGAAGGCGGGAAAGCGGGAGGTTATATCGTTTGTGAAGGTACTCCGGAAACCGTTTCAGCCTGCAAGGAGTCGCATACGGGCCGGTTCTTGAAGGAGAAGTTGGAATGAGGCGACATTCCCAATTTTTAAAGTTATTCTTTCTTTATTACAGACAAATAGCGTATATTTGTAATCGAAAGGAGGTAATAAATATGAACAACAAAGTTATAGCCACCATCGATGTATCCCGCCCGTCCGGCCGTAAAATCGTGCGGGAACTACAAAATAAAAGAGCTGTGACACTGGAATATCCGTTACCCGAAGGAATAGAAAAGGCTCCAACTCACAAGGAGGTATTCTCTAAACTTTTGGATGATTTAAGTGAAGATTACGGGATTGATATGCACGAACATGTCAAGTTATGAAGTACCAGTTACGCTATTCTGATATGGCCTTGCAAGATATAGAAGATCTCCGTTTTGTAATACGTGACACCTATAAAGCTCCGCTAACCGCTGCTCGTTATGTGCAAGGTCTTTACGATGAAATAAATCGTCTGAGTACACTTGCCGAGTCACTCCCTATTCAAACATCTCCATTCTTCTTGCGTTACGGTAATCATGTACGCCGCATCAATTATAAAAAGGTGGCGATCATTTATACCGTACACAATAATATTGTTTACATCCACCGTATCATGGCTTCTAATCTGATTGAAAGCCTATAGTCTGCTTTTCCCTTTTATCTGGATTCTGCATTTTTATTGCACTTTTCGCCTGTATCCCGACAGTGTTTGTTTTACCGCATCACTTTAATTAACTGATGTTTGGTTATTGAAGATTACCAACTTCATGTTGTTTTCAACAACGGAGTGGAAAAAACGGTTGATTTTTATAATCTACTGTTTAATATGGAGTAGAAACATTATTTTTGTGAGACATAATTATTTGTCAATATAAAACGAGCATATAAATCAGTAACACACAAGTTATAAGATTATTGCGAGCCCCATGCAACCATAATGTAAAAAGTAAAAAAGACCTCTTTAGTCAAAAATAAAGAGGTTGTGCCTGTGCTTTTCCTGAAAAGCAACAAAAAATCGGGTGAAAATATTTTCACACCCGGGCAGATTTTTGGATTGTTGGAATGAGGCGACAAACTTCATACGACATTCCTCAACACCCCGTAAATAATTATTCCCGAAACCACAATGATCGCCGCCCATTTACCGAAAAATAGTTTCTCCAATCCCGGGAAACGGTGTTTTCCGTTGAAAAATCCCAAGTAAATTCCAAGTAAGATATAAGGAATTAGAAACAGGATAAGCGCATTTTGTGAAAAAGCGCCTTTAAGATCCAAGTGCAGCAGATCGTGAACAGCACGTTGAGAACCGCATCCGGGACATTCATATCCGGTAACCAACAGAAACGGGCATTTTGGGAACAAAGGCATATCCCCGGGGTCGAAGGTATAGAACATAAAAACAACTGCCACAAGCACGAGGCTTATGGCAGCGCCAATCAAAAGTTTAAATCTCGTATCCCGATCCATTGAGTATATCGCCTATGTTCGCCATCGACACGCCAAAAGCGATAATAAGAACAACGACAACTATCCACAAAACAACCCAGGCAATACCTATCCACATGGCAATCTTCGTCCATTTTCCGGCTTGGCTGGAGGCTTCCAACGAACCGGCATAATCACCGCGAATGTAAAGAGATTCTACTTTCGAAGCATGCACAATCCCGATAATTCCGAGAAGGCTAAATATACTGCTGCACAGCAAAAAAGGGAGTACGGTGGCCAAAATAGACTCAATAAGCCACGATTTTGGCATAGGTTGTTGTTGAGGAGCCCCGTAACCGGCCGGCTGTGCGGAGGAAACCGCGGGTTGTGCAGCGGGTTGCGCAGCGGGTTGCGGCGGATAATAGCCTGTGCTCTCTGCAAAAATTATATCTAATTCGGCAACGTCCGAAGCCCGCATCCATTCGTTCATCCCTTGCGTCCACACCAACGTATCTTTTTTAATGTTCTCGCTTTTCAATTCTTCGGGTGAAAATGTCCCCTTTTGCTTTCCTTCGCTGTCAATGTAAAAATAACGATTCATAGTTGTAAAGTTTTATTTGTAATCTTTGGGTGTAATATGTATTGTTTTTAGAATAGTTCCGGCAGAATCGGTGTAAATGTAGTCAATCTTAACATCGTTTGCCGTGAAAATTTTCAGATCAGGATTTAATCTGAAGGCCTCCCTGATATTGGCTCTCGTTTGTTCTTCCACGGCCTGCATCATAGATTGAGGGTCCGGCGTATTCATAATTTGATACCGATACTGAAAAACATTCTCTTCAGTTACGCCCGCCCCCAAGAAAGTGGTATGGTCGTCGAGTTGTGCCGGTACGGATTTGTTCAGGTTATCGGCCATTTTTACCAATTCCCGGTGCAACCTGTCGCCGTTAGAACATTGTAGAAGTAGAAAGGAAATAGTAATTAGAGAGATAATGTGAAAAATGTTCCGCATAACGTAAAATCTTGATACAAAATTAAAAAAGTTTATGTAGGGTAGAAAATATTTTGCGATTATTTTACCGCAGTTTATGAATAAGAGACTGTTTAAATTTGTTTTGCTATTCAAAAAGAATTATTTTTTAGGAGAGTTCTTTCTTGTTTTGGCGATAATAGCGGGCTATTTGAGCTAAATAAAAGGGAAAAGACTACAAAAAAGAAACTTTTTGAAGGCAAAGATTTTTTATTTACTTTTTTCGTAAGAAATTTAAACAGTTTCTAAACCCCTAAAAAAATTTTGGCAGGGTATCTCGCGACATCCTGCCAAACATGTTAACCTTAAATCTAATACTATTATGAAAAAACCACGTTGCAAATATAAAAAATAAATTAAAACCCACCAAATATTTTCAATAAAAAATTAAAAAATATTTTTCTCTTACAATTTGATACAAGAAATCAGATCGTAGGCAATCCCATTCCTGTGATTTTCCGGTATAGATCGAGGGCATAAACATCGGTCATCCCGGACACGTAATCGACTATTGACTGTACTTTAGCATATAAATCATCCGAATTGGGTTCGTATTGTTCGGGAACTCTTCCCAATAACAGCTTCGAATAGGTATGAGAAGGCGTCTGTACGGCTTCCGACAATTTTTCGAGCAAAAATCCGATGATCCTATATCCGGCCAGTTCAATATCGAGTACATCTTTTGATAAATAGATATTTTTTACTGCAAAATCGGAACAATTTGCATAGGCTCTTTGCGCTTTTTCGGAAATGTTCTTTATCAAAGAGCCCTTAAACTCTCCCGATAAAATTTCTTCTTCGTGTTTTAAAAATGCTTCTGAACATTCATTCACCAATAACCCTATGACGCTTGCGCGTAAATAGGCGATTTGTTCATTAACATCGCTTACAAAACTTAAATTGTTGATCCTGCGTTGTCGTTTTTCTCCTTCAAAGAAATCGAGAAAAAGTTCTTTGGCTTTTTCTGTAGAGATCAGATGCAGCTTATGCGCATCTTCAATATCCATTATTTGATAACAGATATCATCGGCGGCCTCCACCAGATAAACCAACGGATAACGCGCATATCGGATCGGATCCTCCCCGATACGGGGGATGCCGAGTTCATCGGCAATGATTCGATAATCATTTTCTTCCGAAGCAAAAAAACCGAATTTGTTTTTCCCGCCGCTCAATTCCGACGAATAGGGATATTTCACAATGGATGCCAACGTGGAATAGGTCAGGGCAAAGCCACCTTTGCGACGGCCTTTGAACTGATGCACCAATAAGCGGACAGCATTGGCATTTCCTTCGAAACAGGTAAAGTCAGTCCATCTTCCCCCTTCGGCTTCCACCTGCTGTTGCAACTCCCGTCCTTTTCCTTCGGAGAAAAAGGTGGAAATGGCTTTTTCGCCCGAATGTCCAAACGGCGGATTTCCCAAATCGTGCGCCAGGCAGGCAGCGGAAACAATGGCTCCTGTCTCTTCGAAGTGGGCCGGCGAAGAGGGGTATTTCAAACGGATTTCCCGACCTATGTTCTCTCCCAACGAGCGTCCGACGCTTGACACCTCCAGACTGTGTGTCAACCTGTTGTGAACAAAAACACTTCCTGGAAGCGGGAAGACCTGCGTTTTGTTCTGCAATCGCCGGAAAGGCGATGAAAAAATCAACCGGTCATAATCGCGCTGATATTCCGTCCTGTCGTGCTTGTTTTCGGTGTGATACTCTTCCATCCCGAAACGCATCGAAGACAATAATCGTTCCCAATTCATCGTTCAACCATTTTATTCAACATTCGAATGATAAGATATATTGCAACTAAATCGTCGTCTGACGATATTTTGCGACCCATCTTAGCTCGCGTCAACGAAAAGAGTAAAACTCGCTTCGCTTTGGACAACTACTCTTTTTTACGTTCATCGCGAACTATGGGTACCCCGCAAAACATCTATAGGCCTCTCGCTTTAGTTGCAAACACTTCATCAAGTGTACTTGTGAGAGCCAGGCAAGGCATACAAAGTTTCAATTCTTCCTTTACAAAGGTAAAACAAAATATCCTAACCCGTCAATCGTAATTCGTAATTTGTAACCCAAAACCCGCAACAAAAATTAACCTCAAACATCATCATTTTCTCCCCAAATACCCTTAAATTTGTACCCTAATTTCAGAAAGGTTCATCAATGACTGACATCATCAAGCACGAATGCGGTATCGCAATGATCCGCCTACTCAAGCCCCTCAATTATTATCACAAAAAATACGGAACATGGCAATACGGTTTAGACAAGCTCTATCTGCTGATGGAGAAACAGCATAACCGCGGGCAGGAAGGTGCCGGTTTGGGTGCGGTGAAACTGGAAGCTGCTCCCGGCAACGAATTCATTTTCAGGGAAAGGGCACTAGGATCGGGTGCTATCTCTGAGATTTTCGAAAAAGTACACGATTCATTCAGAGAGTTCACCCCTCAGCAACTTCAGGATATCGAATTCGTAAAACGTTCGGTTCCGTTTGCATCCGAGCTGTTTATCGGGCATCTTCGTTACAGCACCACCGGGAAAAGCGGTTTAACGTATGTGCATCCGCTGTTACGCCGGAACAATTGGGCTTCACGCAGCCTGGCGCTTGCCGGGAACTTTAACATGACGAACGTGGATGAAATGTTTGAGCAACTGATCTCGGAAGGACAACATCCGCGTGATTATGCCGATACATTTGTGATGCTGGAGTCGCTCGGGCATTATCTCGACAGGGAAGTACAGTACCAATACGACAAAATAGAAAAATCGAGCCTGAACGGCCAGCAAGTGAGCCGCCTCATCGAAGAGAAGCTCGACATTCCGTTTCTACTGAAGCGCGCAAGCAAGCTGTGGGACGGCGGTTACGCACTCTGCGGGATAATCGGTTGCGGCGACGCGTTCACCCTTCGCGATCCGTGGGGCATTCGTTCAGCCTTTTATTATTTTGACGACGAAGTGGCGGTGGTAGCATCGGAACGTCCGGTAATTCAAACGGCGTTCAACCTTAAAAAGGACGATGTCCACGAATTACAGCCCGGCGAAGCCTTCATCGTGAAGCGAAACGGGACCATCACTACCGAACAGATCCTGAAGCCAAAAGAAAAAATAACCCCTTGTTCGTTTGAGCGGATCTATTTCTCGCGTGGGTCGGATTACGATATTTACCGCGAACGGAAGAGACTGGGCGAACTTCTCGTTCCCAAAATTGTTGAAACCATAGATAACGATTTCGAGAACAGTGTTTTTTCGTTCATTCCCAACACTGCCGAAGTGGCGTACTTCGGGATGCTGGAAGGATTGGAAAAACATTTCAATCACAATAAAGCAGTTGAGTTGCTCGAAAAACGCGGGCAATTGACTCCCGGCGAAGTAGAAACGATCCTGGCCAAAAGGGTGCGTTCGGAAAAAGTAGCGATAAAAGACATCAAGCTACGCACATTTATTGCACAGGGCAAATCGCGCAACGACTTGGCGGCACACGTTTATGATGTTACGTACGGATCGTTGAAGCGCGGAAAAGATACGTTGGTTGTTATCGATGACAGCATCGTGCGCGGAACAACACTTAAACAAAGTATCATCAAGATCCTGGACAGGTTAGACCCGAAGAAGATCGTTATTGTCTCTTCTTCTCCGCAAATCCGTTATCCCGATTGTTACGGGATCGACATGTCGCGAATGAGCGAGTTTATTGCGTTCAAAGCGGCGATCAAACTATTGGAAGAGCGTGGTATTCAGCATATTATAGAAAGCGTATATGAAAAATGCGTTGCCCAAAGCCGGAAGAGAAAAGAAGAAATAGTGAATTACGTGAAAGAGATTTATGCTCCTTTTTCGGATGAAGAGGTTTCGGATAAGATTGCCGAGATGCTTACCGACAAAGAGATTAAAGCTGAAGTAAAAATCGTGTTTCAAACCATCGAAGATTTGCATAAAGCATGTCCCAACAATTCGGGCGATTGGTATTTTTCCGGTGATTATCCCACCCCCGGCGGGAACAGATTAGTCAATAATGCGTTTATTAATTATATAGAAGGACAAGAGAACAAAGTGTATCAATATTCGTTGAACTTTACAAACGTTTCTAAATGATAGAACGTATCATCATTCTCGAAAATGTAGATCCGGTTGTGTTCTTCGGAATAAACAACAGCAACGTCCAGTTACTGAAAACTTTATTTCCGAAACTTCGTATTGTAGCCCGCGGCAATGTAATAAAAGTAATCGGCGACGAAGGAGAACTGGCTGTTTTTGAAGAAAAGATCCACGAGTTGGAGAAATTCAGCATCGAAATGAACGTGCTGAAAGAAGAAGAGATTCTGGATATCGTGAAGGGGAAAGCGCCAAGCGTAGTGAGCCAGGATAACCTGATTATCCACGGGCTGAACGGGAAACCGATCTTAGCCCGTACGGCAAATCAGAAAAAACTGGTGGAAGCTTTCGGGGAGAACGATCTGGTCTTCGCCATCGGCCCTGCCGGATCAGGAAAGACCTATACAGCTATCGCGCTGGCTGTCAGGGCATTGAAAACCAAGCAAGTAAGGAAAATAATCCTGAGCCGTCCGGCCGTTGAAGCCGGTGAAAAGCTCGGTTTCCTGCCGGGCGATATGAAAGAAAAGATCGACCCCTATCTCCAACCCCTCTATGACGCGTTGGAAGACATGCTCCCGCCATTGAAACTGAAAGAATATATCGAAAACAAAGTTATTCAGATTGCACCGCTTGCCTTTATGCGTGGACGCACGCTGAATGACGCGGTCATTATTCTCGATGAAGCGCAAAACACCACCAAACCACAGATAAAGATGTTCCTTACCCGGTTGGGGCTGAACGGGAAAATGATTGTTACGGGAGACATCACGCAAATCGATTTGCCGGCATCCCAGCAATCGGGACTCATTCATTCGATGAACCTTCTGAAAAGTATAAAAGGGATATCCACGGTGGAGTTCAACAAAAAAGATATCGTTCGCCACAAGCTGGTACAGCGGATTGTGGAGGCGTATGAAAAGGAGTGAAAAGTGAAGAGTGAAGAGTATTTTTTTAAATCAATTAATATGGATGTATTGACAAGGACAGATTACAATTTTCCCGGACAAACTCATGTTTATCACGGGAAAGTACGCGATGTGTACAGCATAGGCAATGAGACGCTGGTAATGATTGCCACTGACCGGATCTCGGCATTCGACGTCATATTGCCCGAAGGAATTCCATACAAAGGGCAGGTTCTCAACCAGATTGCATCTAAATTTCTCGATGCGACCGCCGATATCGTCCCCAACTGGAAAAAGGCGTCGCCCGACCCGATGGTTACCGTTGGCGTACGATGCGAACCGTTCAAGGTGGAAATGGTTATCCGCGGCTACCTCACCGGAAGCGCATGGCGCGAATACAAAAAAGGGTCCCGCACGCTGTGCGGATTGCCGCTGCCCGAAGGTATGCGCGAAAACCAAAAGTTCGAAACACCGCTTATCACGCCTACCACGAAAGCCGACGAAGGCCACGACGAGAACATTTCACGCGAAGAGATCATCCAACAGGGCTTGGTTGGCAAAGAAGAGTACGAACAGTTGGAAAAATATACTTACGCCCTCTTTCGGCGCGGGACAGAGATGGCTGCCGAGAAAGGACTGATTTTGGTAGATACCAAATACGAGTTCGGTAAAAAAGACGGCAAGATCTACCTTATCGATGAGATCCATACGCCCGACTCATCCCGGTATTTCTACAACGAAGGCTACAAAGAACGTTTCGAAAAAGGCGAAGAACAAAGGCAGCTCTCGAAAGAATTCGTTAGAAAATGGCTGATGGATAATGGATTCCAAGGCCGTGCAGGAGAAGAAGTCCCCGAAATGACTCCGGCCTATTGCAACAGCGTATCGGACAGGTACATTGAGTTGTACGAAAAAATAACGGGCGAAAAATTCGTCAAAGCCGATGCCAATGACCTGGAAGCACGTATTGAACGGAATATATTAGAATATTTAAAAACATTATGACCTACAACGTAGAAAAAGTTCGTCCTTACGAAACAGACGCACCTAAAAAGGAGCAGGTGGAAGCGATGTTCAACGAAATTGCACCTAACTACGACAGGCTCAACGGACTGCTTTCGTTGGGAATAGACGATTACTGGCGTAAAGAATCGATAAAGGCGTTAAAACCGTACTGTCCCGAATATATTCTCGACATGGCTACCGGAACAGGCGACCTTGCTATTCTGGCGCAGAAAATCCTTCACCCCAAACGCATTATAGGCATCGACATTTCCGAAGGGATGATGGCGGTAGGCAGGGACAAAGTGAAACGAAAAGGGCTGGAGCGCATCATCACGTTTGAACGGCAGGACTCTTCAGCGCTTTCTTTCCCCGACGAAACATTTGATGCCGTTACTGCCGCTTTCGGTATCCGGAATTTTGAAAATATTGATAAGAGTTTCGGCGAAGTGTTGCGCGTGCTCAAACCCGGTGGCATGTTCCTTTTCATCGAGCTAACCACTCCCGAAGCAACACCGATGAAAGAACTCTATTCGTTTTACACAAAATACGTGATGCCCGTTTTGTCGAACACCATGGCAACCGAACAGCGCGCCTACGAATATTTACCCGAATCCATCGCCGCCTTTCCGCAGGGAAGAGAGATGATGTTGATCCTGAAAAAAAACGGGTTCCGGAATATTCGGCTGAGGCGATTTACGTTGGGAGTTACAACGTTATATATGGCTGAAAAATAAAGGAATGCGCACCTACGGCTTAATCGGTTTTCCGCTACAACACTCTTTCTCATCGAAGTTTTTCACCGAAAAATTCGCTCGGGAAGGTATTGATGCAGAGTATCTGAACTTCGAAATCGAAGACATACTGCAAATTCGTGAAGTGATCCTTTTCAACCCAAATTTGCGCGGACTGAACGTAACCATTCCTTATAAAGAACAGGTTATTCCTTTTTTAAACGAGATCACCCCCGAGGCTCAAAAAATCGGTGCTGTAAATACGATAAAGATTGAACATGAATATCACCTCACCGGATACAATACCGATTATGCGGGCTTCAGGAGTTCGATCGAACCGCTCATTCGTCCCGGGCTTCACCAAAGGGCATTGATATTGGGTACGGGGGGCGCGTCGAAAGCCGTTTGCCAGGCATTTGAAGATATGGGTATCGGGTGGAAGTATGTCTCCCGGACGGGTGCGAACGACAGATTTTCTTACAATGAAATAGACAAGGATATTTTACACGAATATAAAATCATTGTAAACTGCTCACCCCTCGGCACCTTTCCCAAAACAGACGAATGTCCCGATATCCCCTACCGGTTTCTCACGCGCGGGCACCTGCTCTACGATTTAGTATATAATCCCGCCGAAACACTTTTTCTGAAAAAAGGAAAAGCGCAGGGTGCAACGGTAAAAAACGGCGCCGAAATGTTAGAATTGCAGGCATTGGCCGCCTGGGAAATCTGGACGCAAAAAACAAACTACCCACCCCTTTAAAAGCGGTGGGTAGTATCGTTAGTGTAGTGAAGTAAGATTGTTTGCGCGTACTATAAAACTCCTTCAGTCTCCTTCTCTTTCACAACGTCTCCCGCCGGCTGTTCCCAAGTGGTTTCTACTCCTTCGTTGTCAAGATAAATGGTCTTTTTGGACTGATCCTCTTTGATGGTCACTTCCACTTTCGTGATTTGTTTTTCCGCGTTATACATGATAGTATCAACCTCACACGTCTCTTTTAAAGCGTTGATGGAAGCCTGTACTTTCTCGTTTAAAGCATCGAATTTAACATCCACAAAACCGTCATCGTTAGAGGTAACTTCTATGCCGGGCTGTCCGTTTGTTGTGTTTGCTGCCTGAATAGTGGACAGCGTAAAGAGACCTGCTGCTACAAACGCAATGGATAAAATAACTTTTTTCATAATGATTAATTTTTAAAATTCTTACTAAATAATTTTTCTTGTTTAATTAAACGTACACATGCACACAAAAAGATAATCAAATACCGTACAAAAAAATCTTCCCGACACACATATTTCACACAAACAACTATAATACAAATCATTATATAAACATAAAAAGAAAATGCCAAACTTAAAAAACTGTAGAACGGATGTGGAAATGTAGAAAAGCTCCACATTCTCCCGATGAAATTCCACAATCCGGCGCAACGCAAAAATCCTTGAATCTTGAATAATGTATACAACTAAAGCGGGGAGGCCTTTTAGCTATTTTGCGGGGACCCATAGCTCGCGATGAACAACGGACCAGGATGAGTCGCAAAATATCGTCAAACAACGATTTAGTTGGATACGTATATGCAACAGTATCGTCAAAACAAAAAATAGTTGTAATTTTGAATAAAAAAGCAGACAATGCGGATGGAATCAGATCATTCTTTCGAGCATCGGATAAGGGTGAAAATAGGTTTACTGTTTCTCATTATCATTCTATATATTGCAGGAATATTCATTTACTCCTACAACTTAAAGAAGTATGTCGATACTCAAAAAGAGGAAATTTCCGGCTCTTACGAAGTTTTATCTCTAAGTAACCAACTGATACTTTCTGTTCAGGAAGCACAAGAAGCATTAAACGCCTATTTGGTAAATCCACAAAAAAAATTTCAACTGAGATACGATTCTCTTACGGCAAATATTTCCGACCAGATAATCGGAATAAAACAATTGGCATCGCAAAGGGATCAGGATGTTTACCTGGGAAGCATAGACTCCCTGTTGCACGAAAAGAACAAGATTGTCAACCAACTTATCGCCCTGTTCCGTTCACAAAGCCCTTTAAATGAACTCGATAAAAAAATAGAAACGTATGATGAGTTTGTTCAGGACTCCGTACTGGTTACAACAAACAAAGACACCACAACAGTTGTAAAGGATAAAAAAGGATTTTGGGACCGATTAGGAAATTTATTCAACCCCCGCCGGGCTCCCGATACCATTATCAGCGTTAGCCGGGTGGAGCAGGAAACACGGCTCACCTCCAGAATAGATACCGGTGTTTACGCCGATTTGAAAAACACAACACAGGTTGCTTCAAAAACATATTCAATTCAACTGTCGGGAATCGAAAGACAAGTGCAGGAGTTTATCTTCGCCGAGCAAAATATTTCCCTGCAAATATCTCATTTGCTGACCAAATTTTATAACGAGACCACGCGAATCACACGCCAGGGCATCCAAAGCAGTGAATTGCTCACGAGCAGGATCTTTATGTTTGCAGTTGTTGTGGGCACACTTTCGTTGGTTTTGATCCTTATTATTATTTTTCTCATCATCGACGACCTTAAAAAGGGACAAAAAGCCCGGCTCGATCTGGCAAAGGAAAAGCAACTTACCGAATCGTTGATGGAAAGCCGTCATAAGTTACTTCTATCCGTCTCGCACGATATCAAAACGCCACTCAGTTCCATGATGGGCTACATGGAAATGTGGCAAGGAGAAGAGATTTCGGAAAGTAAAAAACGACAATTGCAATCGGCTCAAAACTCGGGAAAACATATCTTGAGCATGCTCGCCAATTTACTTGAATTCTCCCGGTTAGAACGGAATTCGGGAGAACTGCATAACAGCCGGTTCAATTTAATAGAATTGATGGACGAGATTATCCGCATGTTTAAGCCGCTTACCGAAGGTGAAAAACCGGATATTGAATTCGAAAACCTGGTGGGGTCTCCTTTTTACGTTGAAACGGATCACACGGTCCTCAAACAAATACTGATAAATGTTATATCCAACGCGGTAAAATATACCATTAAAGGGAGGATCGATGTTCGGTTAAGTTACGAAAAGAACCTGATTTTCACCATCATCGACACGGGGATTGGCATGCACGAAAGTGAAATTCAAGAAGTATTCAAGCCTTTTTCCCGTATAAGCAACCCGCTAAAAGCGGAAGGGAGCGGCTTCGGGATGTACGTCACACAAGGGCTTGTCCATTCGCTGAAAGGTGAAATAAAAATTCAATCGAAGAAAGATGAAGGCACCCGTGTTACCCTGGAACTGCCCCTGCATCCCATAGAAAAAGCGCCGGACGAAAGTAAAAACGACATCCGGGGCAATGATAACCCTTATAGTAAAATACTCGTTTTCGAAGACGATATGGCCTTGGGAAACCTGATAAAAGAATTTCTCCTGCAAAATGGGCTTAAGGTAAAAATATGCAACAACGCCCGGGATGTGAAAGGCTTTATAAATCACGTATCGCTATTCGACATTGTATTCACGGATATGCAAATGCTCGATATCACCGGAAATGATATCCTGTACGAGATCCGAAAAATCAACTCCGACATACCCGTTTGGCTCATGACGGCCTACGACGATTACAACACAGAAAAAGCAATATCGGAGGGGTTTAGCGGATTTATACCAAAGCCTATTCAAATGAGCCGGCTTATCGATATCCTCTCCTTAAAGAGGCCTTCGTCTCTTGATGAGACACTTCCGCAACTTGTCTCTTTATTCGGGGATGACACTGAAACCATCAAAAAGATCTTATCCACTTTTGTTACCACCGTTTATAAGGACACCGAATCACTGACGGAACTGATCAACGTATCCGATTTCCGGGGGGCACAACAATTGTGCCACAAGATTCATCCGTTTATAAATCAGATTGGCGCACGGCATCTGTGTGATGTCCTTATAAAAATGGACTCGCTCAGGGGAGAGGATGAAACGGCCTATCCCGCCTGGAAAGAAGATCTATTGTCGAGTATCCGGCAGATAAGGGAGTTTGCCGATACCGTATTTGCGAATTTTGTTGTATAGTGTTTTCCGGTCTATACGCAATAAAACGGCTGCCCTGGATTTGTTCCCTTTGGTTTTTTCAAGAGCCCGTAGTATTTTTTCTTTTTCTTCCTCGGGCGAAACGTTCAAAGAGACATCCACCTCTTTATCCGATTCAACATGCTTTTCCGATAAAAACGGCAAACTTTCCAATGTAATGGTATCGCCGGTAGAAAAGAGCACGGAACGGCGGATGATATTCCGCAGCTCCCTTAAGTTACCCGGCCAGGAGTAGTTCTCCAACCGAGATAAGACTTTGCCCGAGATGAACTTAATTTTTTTATCCAGTTCCGCATTTGCTTCTGTAACAAAATGTTCAGCGTACAGCGGAATATCGTCTTTGCAGCTCCTCAATGGCGGGACCTCGATTATAAACTCATTGAGCCGATGAAACAGGTCTTCCCTGAAGTTCCCAGCGGCAATAGCTTTCTCAAGATCTTCGTTGGTGGCCGTTACAATTCGTACATCCACATCCAGATCGGTGGCGGCTCCTACCGGCCTGATTTTTTTCTCCTGCAAGGCCCTGAGCAGTTGCATCTGTACGCCGTAGGGTAAGTTTCCCACCTCATCCAGAAACAATGTCCCGCCGTTTGCTTCCGCAAAAAAGCCGGTTTTATCTTCAATAGCAGAGGTAAAAGATCCTTTTTTGTGCCCGAAAAGTTCGCTCGGCGCCAGCTCGATGGACAAGCTGCCGCAGTCAACGGCAATAAAAGGCCCATCGGCACGCGGGCTTCGTTCGTGGATCATTCGCGCCGCATGTTCTTTTCCTGTTCCGCTTTCTCCAATGATCATCACAGCCATTGATGTAGGTGCGACGGTATTTATGAAAGAATACATGCGGGTTGAAAGCGGGCTGCATCCCTCCACCATACTTCTTTTCTTCTCTTTCTTCTTATTATCTTTCTTCTCCTGCCTGTCAGCGAAAGCCGCCTCAATCTTTTGTGCAAGGATGGAAGGATTTATGGGTTTTTCCAGGAAATCAAAAGCGCCCGATTTTATGGCTGATACCGCTGTTTGTATTTCACCATATCCGGTCATGATGATGACCGGAACAGACAGTTGCCTTTCGTTCATCCAGGAGAGGAGCATAATACCGTCACCGTCGGGCAAGCGCAAATCAGACAAGATAACGTCGTACGTTGAATCGGAAAGAGATTCCTGAGCCGATAACATTCCCACACACCATTTTGCAGAGAACCCATTCTTCTCGAACCACTTTTGAAGCATCGTTCCAAAAGAGATATCGTCTTCAACTATCAATATTCTTCCGTTCACTTGAGTAATAATTGAATCGTAAAGATAGGGTTTTTATTTTTCATTTGATGTCTGCTTCCGTATGCATTTATGAAACCTAACATTTCCGGGAATAAGATTAAGTTTTTTTAAAAAATTGACTATATTTGAAAACCCAAAAAGAGTTGTTTTATGAATGTTAAGGAAGAAACAAGCCAAAGAGTAGCCAGGACCCAACAAATTATTATAGAATCACAAGCTGATGCATGCATCATCTCCTCGTCGGTAAATCAATTTTATCTGCTCGGTTTTATTTTTGACGGGTACCTTTTTATCCAACCCGAAGGCGATCCTGTTTTATTCATAAAACGCCCTAACGGCATTGAAGGCGGGAATGTGACCTATATCCGCAAACCGGAACAAATTTCCGACCTTCTGCATCAACGAAAAATAGCATTACCCAAGAAACTGATGATGGAAAACGATATTTTGTCGTTCTCAACCGTATCCAGGCTTCAAACAGCCCTTGGAATGCCTGAATTGATGAATGTTTCGGGAGAGATGCGCCGTATCCGCAGCGTAAAATCGGAGTACGAACTCACTCAAATGCGCGAGTGCGCCAACATTCACGCACGGGTTTACGAACAGATCCCAAGCATTTATCGCGCCGGGATGACCGATATCGAATTTCAGGCCGAACTGGAAAGAGAGATGCGCTTAGCCGGCTCGGCAGGTATTTTCCGGACTTTCGGGGAGAACATGGATATTTTTATGGGCAGCGTTCTTGCCGGAGACAATGCACAATCTGCTTCACCTTTCGATTTCGCACTCGGCGGGCAGGGATTATCTCCTTTGCTGCCGATTGGCGCGAATGGCACGAAACTTATTACGGGTACTACGTTAATGGTAGATATGGCGGGCAATTACCGTCCGTGGATGAGTGACATGACACGCTCCTTTGCCCTCGGGACAGTTCCCGAAATCGCATACAAAGCCCATCGAGTCTCCATCAATATCTGCGAGGCTATTTCCGCAACCGCCAAATCCGGGACGCCTTGTGCCGATCTCTACTTCCTGGCAGAAAAGATGGTAAGGAGAAACGGTCTCGCGGATTATTTCATGGGGACGGAACAGCAGGCTAAATTCGTAGGGCACGGAGTAGGATTGGAAATAAACGAGCCGCCGGTGCTTGCCCCCCGCTCTAAAGAGATCCTTCAATCGGGAATGGCCATTGCCGTTGAACCTAAATTCGTGCTCCCCGGGATCGGTGCCGTGGGAATAGAAAACACCTATATCGTCCGCAACGGCGGATTGGAAAAAATCACTGTTTGTGAGGAAGGACTGATGGTTTTATAACACATCCGGTACCGCATAGTCCCATCACTTTTTTTCAGGGTTTGAGTTAAAAATAAATAAATAATCATACTCCTCACCTGTCACCGTTTTATCCAAAATTTTAAATAAAAAAAAACGCCATCACATTGAAAGAAAAGTATTAAATTGCGTTTTTATACTGAAAACACCAAGCGTAATTCAGGAGTTTAAAAATTCACATGAACCCGCACCACCTATATCTAGCCAGCTTCTCACAGGACATTCTGTTCCTGTCCGGAGGTCCTGTTTATATCGGAACGATCCTATCCCTGTTCGGTTTGTCAGCATTGTTATTCTCTATCATCGAACGGATAAAAAACAACCGTATGCTGCAACAGGAAAAGCAGTTCCTCAGCGACGTTTTTGCGAAGATCATCCATGAGTTCCGCGCTTCGCTCACCGTCATCCTCGGATTAAGCAAACAACTCCGGGAACAAAAGAACCTGTCCGAAGGCAACTTAGCCACTTACCTCAATGCCATTGAGCGGCAGGGAAGCAACCTCACCAAATTAGTCAACCAGTTACTCGATATTGCCAGCCTGCAAACGTCCGATAAAGTCGTGGAATGGAAAACCGGCAATATAGTCGCTTTTGTGGAAATGATGTCGGAGACCTTCCGTATCTATGCCCGGCAGAAGGGAGTGGAGTTGTATTTTTTCAGCGATGACACGGAAGTCGAAATCGATTTCGTACCCGATTACCTCAACAAGATACTCTACAACCTCCTTTCCAACGCCGTCAAGTACAGCGACGAAGGCACCCGCATCAACCTTATTATGGAAAGGGACCAAAAAGAGCGGCAAAAGATGACCATCAAAGTGATGGACCAAGGGAGAGGGATCAGCGAGGAGGCACTCCCCCATATCTTCGATCTGTTTTACAAGGATCCGCACAACGATGCAGAGGCGTACACCGGCAACGGGATCGGGCTTGCGATCGTCAAGCAGGTCACGGAAGGCCTGGGGGGAACCATCCGCGTGGAAAGCGAAGTGGGAAAAGGAACCGTCTTCACAGTAGAACTGCCTTTCCGGAGAAACGAAAAACAGCTTTATCCCCGTTGGATACCCGAAAAGAGCGTTCCACACCCCGTACCGAGAGCTCCGCTACTGCCGAAAGCCAATGAGGTTGTCCCGCCCGGCTCCGGCGGGAACGACCCGCGTATCACCATCCTGCTGGTGGAAGATAATAAGGACATCTTCCTTTACATACGATCCATCTTCCACGAGGAACAGTACAATATACTGTATGCTCCCAACGGGGAGAAAGCATGGGATATGGTCAACAAACAACTTCCCGATATCGTGATCACCGATGTGATCATGCCCAAAAAAAGCGGTCTCGAATTGTGCAGGGAGATGAAGGCCTCCCCGTTGCTCAACCACATTCCCATTGTCATTGTCTCTGCAAAAAACGAGGAAGCCGACCTGATTGAAGGCTTAAGGAGCGGGGCCGACTGTTATATCCGCAAGCCTTTTTACCCGGAAGAGCTACGGATACGTGTGGAAAATTTACTGGGGATACGTCTGCTGTTGAAAGAGAAATACGGCAGAACCGTGTTGAAAGAAGAAAAAGAAAAATTAGACGACAATATGAACACAGACTTCTTGCGCCGTGTGACCGACATTATTTACCGTGAGATGAAAAACCCCGACTTCACTGCCGGGAAACTGGCTGCAGAACTGGCTATCAGCGTGTCGCAACTGAATAAAAGACTGAATATCATCACGGGATACCCCTCTTCCACCTATATCCTGCAAGTAAAACTTCGGCATGCAAAAAAGATCTTTACCTCACAAAACAAGACCATCGGAGAAGTGTCCACCGAATGCGGTATCTATGATGTGAATTATTTCTCCCGGATATTTAAAAAACATACCGGAGTGACCCCTACCCAATTTAAACGCTTACCTCAAATTTAGAAACCTGAGCATCATAAATACGCATTATCAAAAAGAGATAAAACCGTTATTCTAATCCTAAAAAAAACAAAATCGGGTAAAAAACAAACTAGCACACATATCTACATCTATACCAACTATTTAATCTTAATACATGCGCAGATAATACTAATCGGCATAAATGTTAAAGCCTGTTTTATCCTATATTTAACAAAATAAATCCTAACTGGGGGTTAGGGAAAAGCGTAAGTTTGCCATCGAAAATAAATGGCGGTTAAAAGGACATCCCAATATTTGCAAGCGTTCAGAGCCAATAAAAACGGAAAAACAAAAAAAATCGCTAAGCGGTCGGAAGATTACCGACAAACGGACAAAAAAATTGCTCCAAGCGTAACAAAAATGGAATCAACAGCAAAACAGGGGTCATATTCAATCTTTTACAGCGAGCAAGCAATATCATCAGATGTCTGACTTATTTAGTGTATGGATTATATCGAAAAACAATTAAATACAAATCTATGAAGTATAAACTAATACAGAAAGCCAATCCGCTTAAACCCGGCACAGAACGGAAGTGGTATGCCAGTCCTGTAAAAGCAGGCACGATAAATAATTATCAGCTAAGCAAGGGCATTGCGGGTAAATCGTTCCTCGCGCGTGGCGCAGTGATGAATGTAATCGAGAATATGGTGGATGAAATTCCCCGCTATTTGATTGAGGGATACAGCGTAAACCTGAACAATTTTGGTACGTTGCGCCTCTCCCTTTCGAGTGAAGGGGCGGAAGATCCGGAAGAATTCACTTCCGACAACATAACGAACATGAAGGTAGTCTTCACTCCTTCGCCCGAGTTGAAGAAAACATTGCAAAAGATCAATTTCGAAGAAGTAGAATAATCATTTATCCGATGGATAACAATTACGAACATATTTCGAGGAAACTTCTATCCAAGGGAGAATCACTGATGCTCCATTCATTGGGTTTTGTGACAGGCGATCCCACCATTAAGATCGACTATCCTTATGTATTCCACCCGGGATTGCAAGTCACGGTGAGCGAGCCCGGAGATGCCAAATGGATCTACATGATGTTACCCGTCAGCCGGGGCAGCCTCATCACCAATATCAAGATAGCCCACCACAGAATTGGCCTGCAGAGCCATATAATGCTTATCCGGTTAATAGAACAGCGGGAGCCGATTTTCGCCATGGTGGTGCACAACGAAGCCATTGGGGAAACCGTTCCCGATACCTGCGTCATCAGTTCGCCCTGCCGCGTAATGGTGGAGAACAGTATCCTGCTGAAGGTATGCATGAACTTCGCCAGTACGGACGATATGATTGAACTGGGGATGGTTGAGGTATCCTATATTCCCCATTATGCCTCTCTTTTGAGGCTGAAGAAGAGAGAGGTGGAAACGGAATTTCAAAAAGAAGATTCGCTAGCCGGCCTGTTCAGCAACAGCCCATCGTTGAATCTGAACCGCCCTTCGCTGATGAAATTGTTTCTTCAGAAGAAAAGAAAAAAGAAAGTCAGTTTCTGATCCTAAAATATAGAAACACCAATTAGTGTAATATTTTAATTCATTTTTATTATTAAATTTTTATTGTATGAAAAAAAGTTATTTATTTAAGTTTTTTGTCTTCGCGGTAATTGCTGCATTTGTCACAGTTACGTCGTGTAAAGACTATAATGATGACATCAACGGTCTGCAAAACCAGGTTGACAAAAACGGAAGCGCCATCACCGCTTTGCAGACTCAGTTGGCTACATTGCAAACTGCTGCCACTACAGCCCAGACTACTGCTGACGCAGCTAAGACAGCTGCCGCAGAGGCTAAAACTGTTGCCGATGCAGCTAAAGTTAAAGCGCAGGAAGCTATCGCAGCTGCCGCACAAGCCAAGTTGGACGCGATCGCTGATGCCACGGCTCAAGTTGACGCCCTGAAAACATTCATGGTAAGCGAGCTGGGTAAAAAAGTCGATCAATCTAAATTCGATGCCGCATTATTGGTATTAAACGCCAAAATAGAAGGGATCGATGAGGGTTTAAGTGAACTGGGAGATGTAGTAGCAGGTATCGATGGAAGAGTAATCCAGAACGCCAAAGATATTAAGGACGCGAATGAAGCTATCACTCTTTTAATCAAGGCCGACCAGGATCTCCAGATTCAACTGGATGCTCTGAAATTGTATGCCGAAGCTACTCGCGAATTGGCCGACAATAACAAAGAAGCCATCGAAGCAGCCCAGAAAGACATCAAAGACGCTCAGAAAGAGATCGCCGACTTGTGGGCACAACTGACGAGCGATAAAGCAGAACTTCTTGGTCTGATTGGCGAAAATAGTGACGCCATTGCAAAATTGATAGAAGACCTGGATGCTACCAATCAAAGCATTGAAGATCTGAAAAAAGAGATGAAAAGAGAACTGGATGCTATCAAAGGAGATATAGGAGATATTCAGGGAGACATCGTGCAAATCAACGATAACATCCGCAGCATCGAGGCTAATCTATTAAGCCTGCATACATTGGTAGTAAACCGGCTGACTTCCATAACCCTTGCATCAAATGCTTATGTAGGCGGCATCGAAGCGATCATATTCAACTCTTTGCAATATGCCCCAATGGTTGCAGATGAAAACGCCGGGATTCCAACAGTATATACCTTATCTACCGCAGCACTGGCAGAGGCAAGCTACAAATTCAACCCAAGAAGTTTCAATCTGGCAAATGCCGATTACAACTATGTTGATCGTACGGCTACAATACTCCCCGGTACTCGTGCAGCCGGCAGCAATTGGGTACAAATTGAGGGTGCCCCCGTTAGGAATGCGGCCGAAGGAACTGTGAACTTCAAACTGCGCCGCCTGAATGCCCATTCTACTCAACCCGCCGAGGGAAAAGGCAACTTCATTGCGCTGGAAGCAACGTTGAAAGGCGAGGCTGTTGACGCGGGCGAAACCGGCGTTGTAATAGCCGCCAAGCAGGAACTTGTTTGGGACAATATATTAGATGCCTCTAAAGTACGCATTTCCGATAAAGCCACGTTAATCAGCGGTGGTGACGACGCACACTACCCGATAACTTTCGATGCAGCTAAAGCCGGAAAGATCTGGTACGAAGACATGACCTACGACAAGATCTACGACCTGAAGTCAAAAGTAGCCACTTGCATCAACAGCGGCGATCCCCATGCCGCATTTGATATCGAAGCTTACAAGCTGTCGTATAGATTCTCGGTTGCCGCGAGCGAATACAATATCACTACCGGCAGCACAACTACCAACCAACAGACATGGATTCAACTTGTCGATGGGAATGCAGGCACCTTCAAAGCTGAAGATTTCAGCAAAGAAGCTATCGGACGCACTCCTATCCTGAAAGTGGAATTGGTGGACGAAGCCGGCAACGTTGTACGCCGCGCGTTCGTGAAAGTGAAAATCGGCGTGAAGAAGAGTGACGACATTACCGTTGGAACAGTTCACAACCTTGAATTCAAGTGCAACAACACGCAAGAAAGCTACGAACTCAGCGAACAGTACATCCGTGAAAACGTGTACCGCGTAATCACCAATACTCAGGGACAAGTCAGCTTGAGCCACGAAGAGTTCTGGAACATGTATGAATTGGACAACAGTGTAGTGAAAAAGAACAACGTAGTTGTAACCGGCTTTGAAAATGCTCCTGTAATCGTGGACGGCGATGGTGGAACCGGAACTGCCACCAAGAAGATCGTTTGGACATTTAAGCACGACCAAATCGGCTTGATAGGAGCAGGTGGGGCCACGTTGGTGGGTAGCGTAACGGTAAGGAATAAACTGGCTTCTTCCGAATTCCCCGCCAAGGTAACCTTCCAGTTCACCGTGAACGTGAAATTACCGGCATTCTCGCTGGATAAAGTAGAAAACGATATCTACTGGCAGAAAAACGGGGAAGATTACGTTGCTTATAAGGTGAATGTACTTGTACCGGCAAATAAACAATCCCCGGCCTCGGAATGCCAATTCGAGACTTCCCTGCCGCAGGCATACACCAGGTACAATGTAACCAATACATCTACCGCTTGCGTTACAAGCTACTTCAAAGTGATCCGTACTACCGCCAATGGAGTGGTAACAACTCCGGTAATGCCAGGGGTTAAAATAGTTGGAAACAATATCACGCTCGACAAAACCGACGCCGCAGTGAAGGCAGCGCTTAACAGCCCGCTTGGATTACAGGCGATGATCGCTCATATTTACGTGTTAGAGAACGGCGATGAAGTAACTGTCAATGAATTCTTGGTGAACTTTATCCGTCCGGTGAACCTCAACATGCCGAGCGGCGTGACCGTGGTTGACGCAAAAACCGGTGGTGATGTAGCCGACTTCCAGTGGAACGGTATCCTTACCGACTGGAGAGGTGAAGCCATTATATCCCCGGAATGGACTTTGGTTGAAAGAAGCCGTTCTTACTGGAGATACGCTTATACGCCCGAATTCGAATGGGTGGACGGACACTATGTACAAATCACGCCTGCCAGCTTGAATGTTGAATACGGTACCGTTTCGTTCACAACTACATCTATTATCGAAATGTATAACGGTTCAGCAACATACCAAGTTCAAAGAAGGCAGAAAACTGGTGGTAGTTGGGGTTCATGGTCTGATCATCAATCTCCAGTAACTTACTCCACAGCAGCACCGATGTCAACCCATGCAGAGGTAGATATTTATTTGGAAAGCAAACGGGTTGCATTGGCAAGTATATTTAATAATACCGGTAACACCGAATATCGAGTTGAACAAGTGGGAACCACTACCTATACACCGGTACAAGTTGCTTCCGGGCAGTTGGTTGAATACACCTACGTAAAGAGTATCACCTATGTACCCGCCGAATACGAATGGGTTAACGGTACGTTTAAGGTAAAACCGCACGTCCCCACCCTAATGCCGACATATCCGGGCACTTCAAACGGCCAGAGAGTGGGTGACTGGGAATGGACTACCTTTAGCTGGACAATACCTCAATTGGATCTGGGACAATACTGGTTCTATTACGGCCCGTTCAGTGCTATCACGGCTGACTTCGCTCACGTAACCACCAACCTGGAATACAACGGCTATACGCTTCCTTCTCAAGTTACGCTGGAGCAGGTAGGTAACACCGTGAAGTATGTGAACGTAGGTACTCCTATAGGATATGCTTACGAAATTTATATTCCGGTTACCGTTACATACGGTTGGGGAACAACCTCTTCTGTATTAACTATCAAGGTGAATCCGGTTGGACAATAAGTACATTGCTTTAATTGAATTAAAGGCGTCCACTGACGTGGACGCCTTTTTTCCAATTTTCTGTTTTAGTTAAAGACGGTTAAACAATTCAAAATCATTGATAAGATTTTTGATATGCCGGATACATCAATAACCTGACTTTAGTGAAAATCAATAATTTTACGTATGAAACGATTATTTATTTATTTGCTTGCTCTAACCCTCATCCCCGTGTTCGCCACGGCGCAAGAGAGAGAAATAAAGGAAGAGGGCAAAACGGTTTTCAAACCGCATGCTTACCTGCAATTACAGGGCGGAGCAGCCCATACGCTGGGAGAAGCTAAATTTTTAGACCTATTATCGCCGGCAGCGGCGCTGAACCTAGGGTACAACTTCAGCCCCGCGTTCGGGATGCGCCTCGGCGCCTCGGGATGGCAAGGAAAAGGAGGCTGGGTGACCCCCGCCCAAGTGTACGATTTCAAATTCGTACAGGGAAACCTGGACCTGGTATTGGACCTGGCATCGCTGTTCGGAGGATTTAACCCCGACAGGGTGGTGAACCCCTACCTCTTTGGAGGGGGAGCCTATGCCTACGGCTTTGAGAACGACAAGGCCAACGCCCTCAACACCGGGACATACGACCTGGAGTATCTCTGGAAGGATAGCAAGGGTTTCTTGGGCGGACGGTTCGGATTGGGATTCAATTTCCGCCTGAGCGACGCTGTAGCTCTTACGCTGGAAGCAAATGCCTCGCTGTTGGACGATCATTTCAACTCGAAAAGAGCGGACAACCCCGACTGGCAGTTCAACGCACTGGCAGGGATCAAGATCAACCTAGGCAAGACCTACAAGAGGACGGAACCGGTTTATTACGAACCGCAACCGGCACCCGCACCCAAACCGGAACCTAAACCGGAACCCAAACCGGAACCCAAACCGGCGCCGGCACCCGTGGTGAAGGAATTCCCCGCACTGCCACCGGTACACTTTGCATTCGACAGCGACAAGGTGGATACCCGGAAGTATGCAAATGAACTGAACACCATCGTATCCGTACTGAAAGAATTCAGCGATACCGATGTGGTCATCACCGGTTACACAGACCACACAGGATCCAACGCCTATAACGACGGGCTTTCACTCAGAAGGGCCGAAGCGGTGAAGAAGTACCTCGTGGGCGAAGGGATCAACGCTGCAAGGCTTTCTACCTCGGGTGTAGGAAAAGACCCCAAAACCTCGGGGCAGGAAGCACTTACCATCAAGGCGCGCCGCGTGGAGGTAAAGGATAAATAGTTGAGGCAAGTCCCTCATCAGGGATGACGTATGCGAATGGACATCTCCTTATGTTCTTTGACATTCTTTGTAATTGTTCCGGACTTTAGGTTGCTGACCACTTTCCAAATGGGCTTGACAGGCGTAAGCAGGCGCGTAACAGTAAGGCAAATTTTGCTTGGTTATTTGAATTTTTTCGGCAGGTTTTCTTATCGGGGTAATTTATAGTGAAATGCATGTCTCTGAATATGAATTTGATAACTTATAAATTATAGGTGTGGCTAAACAAGACAAGTTGTAAAAATTACAGATGACGATTGTTGAATCTTTTATCCGATTAAAGAATTACTGCGAAGCCCAAGACTTTGCCGGTTGGGAGCCCTATGACGGGTTGAACTCGAAAGTGTTCCGGACATTACCGTTTTTTAAACGCTCGGCTTCCTGCCGGATGGCATCCCCAAATATCACGAAGACCGGATTTACCCGGTTGATATCCGTTGCCCGGGACAACTGTTCGTGGTATTGTCGAAATCAGGCAAGTACGGCGACTGGCAACACCTGACTAGAAAGGTGATGCGCTGGACATTGAAGAACATGCAGGACAGGAATGGATATTTCTATTATCAGGTAAGGGCGCATTCCACTTTCAGGATTCCTTATATGAGCTGGAGCAATGCGTTAATGGACTATGGATTAAGCTGTTTCCTTTTAAACGGTTACCGACAATGAGCCCCGTGTGATTGAAACCCTTTTAAATAAAGAATTGTATGAAGGACACTCAATTGAAAAATGACAGGGGAAAGGAAGTAAGCAGATATCTGCTTACGGATGTGGCGTCATGCACGTTCACATTCTCGGACGGATTGTCGAGCAGAATGGACCCGTCCCCCGACAAAGAGATCGTGCTGGTGAAGCTGATACCGCACGCTGCAAAATCGAAAATATTCGCGGAGAGCGTGTTTAAAAACTATATGCATGCAAGGAACATGAATGGACTGGCGAAACTTTGCGGATACGATTGCATCAAAACCTTTACGCGCCATTTCAAGAAATATTTCAGGCAGACACCGTACCAGTGGATGCTGGACCGGAAAATGGAGGAGATCTGCCTGTTGGTGGAGAGTTCGGAACTGTCCATCACGGAGATAGCCGGAATGTACGGCTTCAAAAGCGTGTCGCACCTGGTGAATCTCTACAGCAGGCGGTACGGGATACCGCCCCTTAAAAGCAGAACAATAAAGTCTGTATGACTGGATGAGCAATTAACAGTCTATAAACAGATACACACATGAGAAAAGCAATATTAGGCTTGATCGCTTGTGTCATTCTTCCGGTAAGCTGCTTACAACAGGATGTTTCCTGTAGAACCTCCATGTCTCAATGGATAATATAGTTGGGATCAAAACTGTAAATATTTAGTATTCTGCAGATTGATAAATAATATAGAATAATTTATAACAATGAGACACAAGACCTCGGTCCTGATTGTTAATTCCAGGGAAAGGGAAAGCAAAGTCCGCCAGGTTCCCACCCACATCATCATGAACTGGCGAAAATACGCGATGCTCACGACATCGCTTGTGGCCGCCTTGTTTTTGGTTGCCGGTTTTCTGATCTACCAGAACACCAGCCGGTTTTACCGGGAGAAGCTCGAGAGGGCCAACTATATCCGGAGCCGGATCGACGGCAGGGTGGAAGGGAATATTTCATTGAAACAGGGGATCATCCTGGGAGATAAAGCCTTTGTGGAAGGCAATATGGAAAGCGACTACATCATTCTTTTCGGACACATCAGGGGGAATGTTAAAAGCAAGGAGATCGTCCTGAAATCCACCGGCACCGTCCAGGGAGATATTGTGACCGATGCTTTGGAAATTGAAATGGGGAGCCGGTATAACGGGAACCTGAAGATCAGCCGGATTGAGGAGGTTGAAGGGGGCGATTATGAACCCAAACCGGTAGAAATAGTTCCGCTTGATAAAAATGTAGGTGAATAAAGTATAATTTATGCACGGTAATCATGTTGTTTATTTTTAAATTCTATTTTCTTTCCCGTAATCGGAAAATCTATCGTGCCATTGCGCGTGAGCATGACACGTCGGCGATCCATGTTTACCGGCTGGCCCATGGCCGACGCGGCAGATGCGACAAAGACTATTACATCATTAAGAAGCTCAGGGATAAAGGGCTCATCACCTACATTTTTCACAAGTGATTGAGAGCACAATAAAAACTGATCACAATAGACTATTCAAAGGAAAAGATCCGAAAGATAAATTCTCTTATTTCGATTTCCGGATCTACTTGATATCACAGATGCCGTTGGTACTCAAACAAAGATTGCAGAAAAAATTATTGACAATAAAGAAGACTACATCAATTAACGGGAAAGAATAGAGCATTTTTTTACAATAACTCGCTCATTATTTTATTCAGAAAAGAGTAATAAATTTAATTCTATTCCCGAGGTGGAGAGGTTGCGTCATCCGGATGCAGCCTCTCTTTTTTATCCAAGCGGCAACAAGTCTTTAATTAATGCAAGTTAAACGGATAATACACAAATGTCGTAAAGTTAAACGCTTTGGTAGCCTATGGGGGATTTACAAAATCCTTCGGGTACCGTCCTCCCTAAATTTCCAGAAGTTAAGTTCATGCCCTATTCTCCCTAATACAATCCATCTGTTTAACTGAAAATTATCAGCCCATTCAGAATATTTTTTTTGTATCTGATAAGGATTCAATCTTACTTCAGGCGACTTTCTCCATATATTTTCAGGAATTAGGCTGTCGCTTGCAAACTTATCCGCTTCGCTTTCACATTTATCGACCCTCCTATCCTCCTCAATGGTAACAAACTCAAAGCTTCTGTTTTCGCCGAAATGAAGAAATAAGTGCCCTAACTCATGCATTATAGCGAAAGCAAAATTATCAATTTTGTCCCGCCTCTTTGTCACGACAATACATGGGATATCGTCATCATAAAATGAATAACCATCGATCGGCGTTTTGTCCAGTTTTTCTACAATACAAAATTTTATACCATTCTTCAGAAGGATATCACGAACCCGGTTTATTGTATTTACATTTTCGTGAAGCACAGATCTCAGATCGTTGATAATTTGCTTTTTTTGTGAAACATCAAATACACCCGATACTTCTACTTTTTTTATTTCGGCTTTTGCCAAAAGTGTCCAGGTTAAAATCATCCTTTGGTCATTTTTAAGATGGGGTGATTTCTTAAAGAATTGAGCATTAGCGCACACTTGTAATTCAGCAGCCGGCTTCAGGCCAAGGATTAAATTCAATTGATCTAAAATATCCTTCCAACTTACAGAGGTAATCCCTAATCGCTTTGTAAGATCGTTAATTGAGATGATCTTATCGTATTCCTCTAAATCATTGAATGCCGCCTGTTCCTCGATATCCAATTGCTGTTTACGAGCAAAAGTGATGTCGTGATTCTGTTGCAAATTCATCCAAATGTTTGCAGGTATTTTTAATGCTTGCTCAAGTTTTAATGAGAAATCAGCAGTAAAACTTCTTTTTCCGTGAATATATTCATTTAGATTTGATGCCGGCAAACCAATTTCACGGGCAAAATCCTTTTGCTTTATCCCTCTATCTCCTAATTCAAGTTTTAATACGCTGCCCGGAAGAATTGCTTTTTTGGGTGTAAACTCATTTTTTGTTTCCATAATGCGTATCATTTATTTCTATTATTGTGATTTTTAGCCCTTTCTCCGTTTCTTTGAAAATTAGTCTTTCAACTCGATTATTTATTATTCTCACACTAGAAAATCCACTGTAGGAATGCTTTAATTTTTCATATTTGAGAAAACTAAAACAAGACAATTCAGATGCATTATCTACAGATCTCATTGTTTCGACCACAGTCTGCAACCGTTCTGTGAAATTCTTATCTTTAGCGTAATCTTTGTATGGCTTAACTTTTGACCTCCCTTCTTGCACATATTCTTCAAGATCACTATCTTCAAAATAAACTGTTATCATGGTTAATAGTATTTTGACACTGCAAAGATACAATAAATTACCACAATATGGTAATTTATTGTAGATATAATCGTATATTATGCAACATCCTATAGACCATAATATTCTTAGGAACATTATTAGTCAATAAGTTAAATTAGATTTTAATAAACTTTCCTGTTTATTCCCATGAAGCACGACTTTGTTAAAGTTAGGTATCATTAGTTGCGAAGGTGGGCGCTTTGATGCCCTATGGATAATTCAAATTCGATTGAATGCTTGCAATTAATCGACTGTCGATGCCAAACGTTGAGGCGTATTCCTTAAACTTGCCAACGACATTCACTACCCCGTCAATCAGTGATTTGCAATCCTGAATATCGTTATCCACTCCCAACGTTTCCATACTTATTGCCTTTTACTTTGTTTCTTGAATAACGCCCGCGGGCTCTCGGGCAGTTCGGGCAGCAGTTTTTCTATTTCTTCCAGACTGTCGATAGCCCGAAGTAGTTTGAGAAACGAGGCCAGCGTAATACCCGTTGATGAACCGTTTTCGAACGAACTGATGGTAAAAACGCTTAATCCTGATTTTTCGGCAACTTCTTTTTGAGTGTATTTCATCCGTTTGCGATACTCGCTGTAGCGTTTTCCCAATTCACGGATAATGTCGCTGCCCGATTTTTCGTATAATTCGCTGTACATAGCTTTATTTTCCCACAAATATAGGTAAATCTATATTAAATACATAATATAGAATAAATTTTAGATATTCCTGCAATTTATAAACTCATTTTGATTATGAATATATACAACTGAAATAAATGGCGTATTTACGTATTTATTTTCAATAGGATTCAGGGAGTATAAAACGAAAAAAGCCCCCGGGATTTCTCCCGGAGGCTTTAATAAAGGGCGGCGGCTACCTGCTCTCCCACTTGATGTGCAGTACCATCGGCGCCATTGGGCTTAACTTCTCTGTTCGGAATGGGAAGAGGTGGATCCCCAACGCTACAGCCACCTTGAATAAGTTAAGAGTCAAGAGTGAAAAAATGAAAAACTAAAAAGTCCTTATCCCCCGCTCCCTGCTCCTTGTTCCAATAAAAACATGATGAAAAGTAAAAAGGCAATACTCACCGAAAATCCCAAAAAACTATATTTATCAAAGCCTGCGTTTTTTTAACTTGCACGAAAACAAAGCGTACGGGCAATTAGTACTGCTCGGCTACGTGCGTTACCGCACTTCCACCTGCAGCCTATCAAGGTCGTAGTCTGCAACCACCCTTATAAAGAGATCTAATCTTGAGGTAGGCTTCGTGCTTAGATGCTTTCAGCACTTATCCCTGCCCAGACTTAGCTACCCGGCAATGCAGCTGGCGCCACAACCGGTAAACCAGAGGTC